>Ga0310332_10063_pt1 | contig 30952 bp, 32 predicted proteins | sample LakMicSRFLOrngD5_FD_195546 | JGI IMG/M metagenome (GOLD analysis project Ga0310332, IMG submission 195546) | Enriched freshwater cyanobacterial communities from Lake Michigan, Michigan, United States - MI23.SRFL.Orng.D5 (v2) (version 2) | ecosystem: Environmental > Aquatic > Freshwater > Lake...
CGGCTCATCGCAACCTGGGGCTGAAGTCGGTCCCAAGGGTTGGGCTGTTCGCCCATTAAAGCGGTACGCGAGCTGGGTTCAGAACGTCGTGAGACAGTTCGGTCCATATCCGGTGCATGCGCAGGAATATTGAGAGGATTTCTCCCTAGTACGAGAGGACCGGGAGGAACGCACCTCTGGTGTACCAGTTATCGTGCCAACGGTAAACGCTGGGTAGCCATGTGCGGAGTGGATAACCGCTGAAAGCATCTAAGTGGGAAGCCCACCTCAAGATGAGTATTCCCATGGCGTTAGCCAGTAAGGTCACGGGCAGAACACCCGTTGATAGGCTCTATGTGGAAGCGCAGTAATGCGTGAAGCAGAGGAGTACTAATAGACCGAGGGCTTGACCAAAACGACGCTCTTAAAAGCCGAAAGGCAGTGCTTTGTCGATTCAGAGCTGGTGATATGTGTTGCGTGAGAGCGCAGTGGATGCCATCAGTAACCTATGCAGTTCTCAGGGTTCACCCTTGAGAGCAAAACTATCCTGGTGTCCATGGCGCAGTGGAACCACACCGATCCATCTCGAACTCGGTTGTGAAACGCTGCAGCGCCGACGATATTTGGGGGGTAGCCCCCTGAGAAAATAGGTCGATGCCAGGTAAAACATTTTGCTCAAGAAAAAGCCACCCCAAGGGGTGGCTTTTTTGTTGCTGATTGTTGGCGGTGCGTCAGCTGCGGTGGACATGGACCTGCTGCCAACGGCCGGTCTGGCGCTGCCAGATGAAGTCCTACGCTCAGCCAGCTCGTAGCAGCTGCTCTGTGCGTCGCCCTCTCGATACGCTCCTGCCCCGCGGCTCCCGATCGGGGTTGCGCCTGTTGTGGCAGGCCTATCGGCTGTGGGATCGGCACGATTGCATCGATTTGAGTGCGGCTTTCGCCTACCACACACTGCAGTCAATCTTTCCGATCTTGCTCATCGCCCTCGCTGTTGCGGGCCGAATTTTGGGGCGTATTGATGGTTTGTCGGAGCAGTTGATTGGCCTTGCTGATCAGTTTCTCCCGGGCAGTGTGGTGCCCATGGTTTCAACAACACTCGCCAAATTGGTGCGCCAGGGGATCGGGGCTGGCGTGGTGGGTGCCTTGTTTTTGTTGATCACCTCCACCAACGCCTACTTGAGTCTCAAGCGGGGGGCTGATCGTCTTTGGGGATTTCGCCCCTATCTCCAACCTCCTCAACACTGGACCCATCCCGTGGTGCGATTCCTTCGGGTAAGGCTGGAGGCTTCCGTGCTCGTGTTGCTGATCGGCTTTTTTGTGGTGCTCGATCAGCTCACCACCAGCCTGCGCTTGCTGCGCCCCGGCAGCTGGCGCCTGCAGCTGCAGCAGCTGTTGCCGCCCGATTTGCCCCTCTGGTCACCCGTGCCCAGATTGGTGGATTTCAGTCTCAGTCTGCTGCTGGCCATCGGCCTCGCCTATGGCGTGATGGCCCTGCTGCCCAGTCGCCGTGTGCTTGGGGCACCCCTGCTTCCCGGTGCGCTTCTGACGGGCACCGTGCTGACGGTGTTGAACGCTGCTGTTGGTCGCAGTGTGCTGTCGCTTGGGAACAATTTTCAGGCCTATGGGGTGATTGGTGGTGTGTTGCTGCTGAGCCTGTGGGTCTGGTTGGTGGCGCTGGTGCTGTATTTCGGCATCGCCCTCAGTGTGGTCATCAGCCGTCGTACGCAGGGTGGGGCATCCGCCCTTCTGGCCCCCGACCAGAGCTCCACCCTGGGCTGAGGATGGGGACCACGGACCAACGCAACGCTCCCTGAGCACGATGTCGCCGATGCAGCGCCCCATTCCCTGGATCTGGATCACCGCCCTTGGGCTGTTGCTGTTGGCTCCCGGTTTTACGGCCCGTTTGTTTGTGGACGTGCTCGAGGGGTTCACGCTGCTGTTGGTGTTCGGCCCCTTGCTGTTAGCCGGTGGTGGATTCCTCGCTTGGCAATGGTTCAAGAGCCGCGTGCGGGTGTGTGAGGTCTGCGGCACCAGCAGCTTTGCTACCTCCCAGTGCCCCGCCTGTGGGGCCATCTTTGAGCCAGCTACGTCGGCATCCACTCCACACGCTGAGACGGCTCCCGCCGATGCCGTGATCGATGTGCAGGTCAGCGAGGTGACGGACGCCGATTGATGGGCCCCGCCTCACCGGTCGCTCTGTTCACGGTTGATGGCCGCCGCTGCGCGCCAGTTCCGCCAGCCGGCGTTCCCTGAGAAAGAGAAAGAACGGTGCCGCGAAGGCAAACGCGATGGTGATCGAGCTGAGCAGCACGAGCCAGAGGTGGCGCATGGCCAGGCGTCGGCTTTCGATCACCATCCAGACGGTGATGGCCGATGCCCCGACCAGCAGATCCCGCGACAGCGACTGAGCGGCTGGGTTGGCGTTGGCCAACTGCACAAACAGGCGGATGTCGAAAGCGGAGCCGTATTGGCGCATGTAGTCGAGGTTGGCCAGCCATGGCAGCACGCCACCCGCCACCGCCAGCGCCAGATAGAGCCAAGCCAGCCAGGGTTGAACGGTGGATGGGGCTTGTGGGTTTGGGGTCAGGCGTTCCACGCGATCACCTCCTGCTGCACGGTGTTCAACACAGCTTCGCAGCGGTCGGCATAGGCCTCGGCACGGCGATAGATCCCCGCCATCTCCTCCACTTCCAGTTCGCTGGATTGCAACTGGGCCAGGCTGAGCTCCAGGGCGGTTTGCGCCTCCTGGTAGCTGAGTTGCTGCACCTCCGCGAGCCAATCGGGGTCAGGGCTGCTGGTGCTGCTTGGGCTGCCGCCGCTCGCCTTGCGCTTGGTTTTGGATGTGGGCTTGGGTTTGGGATCAGCCATGGGCCTGTGCAGTCCCGTCGGTGAGTGCTGGATGCACGTGGTGCACCTCGGCATCGATCCTGCCGTCCGCCAGCTCTAGGTGCAGGCGATCGCCTTGCTTGACCTGTTGCACGGACCGCAGGATCTGTCCGTTGGGGCTTAGCACCAGGGCAAAGCCCCGCTCCAGCAGCCGCTGCGGCGAGAGGGCCGCCAGCAGAACGCGCCGTTGCTGGAGGTGTTGCCGGCGTTGCTGGAGCAGCTGCTGCGGATGCAGCTGCTCCAACCGCTGCTGCAGCCCCTGTAGACGCAACTGCCCCTGCTCAAGGCGATGCCGCAGCAACTGGCGCAGCAACATGCGTCGCTGGCTCAGGCCCAGGGCCAGCTGCCCGCGATCCGGCAGCAGGGCCACCACCGCTGCCGTGGGCGTGGCGGCGCGGTAGTCCGCCACCAGGTCGGCGATGGTGGTGTCGTCCTCATGGCCTAGGCCTGTGACCACCGGTAGGGGGCAGGCGGCCAGGGCTCTGGCCAGTTGCTCGCTGTCGAACACCGCCAGGTCTTCGCGGCTGCCGCCGCCGCGGGCCAGCACGATGGCTTCGAGGCCCAGCTCGGTGGCGGCGGCGATCACCTGCTGCAGGCGCCGGCAGATCTGCTCTTCCACGGGCCCCTGCACAGGGATCGGCACGACGTGGATGCGGGCTGCGGGCCAGCGTTCCTGGGCGGTGCGCAGCATGTCCGCCAGGGCGGAGCTGGGGCTGCTGGTGAGCAGGGCCACGGCGGCCGGCATGGCCGGCAGGGGCCGTTTGCGTTCCGGGGCGAAGAGGCCCTCCGGCTCGAGCTGTTGGCGCACCTGCTCGAAGCGGAGCAGCACCGTGCTGAGGCTGGGCCGCAGGTCGAGCACCTGCACGCAGAGGCTGGCGCGGGTGGCCCAGAAATTGAGCTTGCCCACCACCACCACCCCATCCCCCTCCTGGGGTTGGTGGCTGAGTTTGTTCAGCTGTGACGCCCACACCACGGCTCCGATGGAGGCGTCGCCATCCACCAGGGTGAGCCACAGATGGCCCTTCTTGCGTTGCGGCCGCGACACCGTGGCATCCAGCAGGAACCGCGGCGCAAAGCCCCGCTCCAGCAACGAGCCAATCGCCAGGTTGAGCTCAGCAACGCTGTAGCGGGGCAGGCCGGCTTCGCTGCCCAAGGCTCAGCCCTCCAGGCGCCGGTAGCAGCTCCACCAATACAGACACACCAGGGTGCCGAGCACCGCCACCACCTGGCCGATGGGGTGGTCGATGCGGATGGCCCCGATGCTGGTGATCACCAGGGCGCTGCTGATCAGGCGGGCCCCATCGCGTCGGTTTTTGGCGTAGAGGGGAGCCAGGGTGCCCATGGGGATGCACAGAGCGGCAGTCTGGCCCATGGCTGCCGCGGCGGCGATACGTTTGGCGGCACCGGCCTGGCCCCTTTGCCTTCCCCGCGCCAGCAACTGCAGCAGCAGCTCTCGGTGTCCCTGCCGCAGCACCCTGAGCTGGTGCTGGTCACCGACCTGGATGGCACCCTGCTGGGGGGCGCCACCCCAGCGCGCCGGGGCTTCTACCGCTGGTTGGCGCAGCAGCGGGAGCGGGTGCTGCATGTGTTCTGCACCGGCCGGGATCTCACCTCCATCGCGCGGGTGCTCCAGGCGGATGAGCCCATCGGTTTGGCGGCCCCCCACCTGGTGATTGGGGATGTGGGCTGCACCGTGGCCTGTGGCGCTTCGCTGCTGCCGGTGCCCCTGGCGGTGGATCCGATTGAGGCCCGCTGGCGCGGTCTGCCGCAGCGGCTGCTGCCCTTGCTCGAGGCCCAGCCTGGGCTGTCTCCCCAGCCGGTGCACTCCAGCCGGCGCCTGGCCTACATGGTGGATCTGGAGCAGTTCGACCATGGGCTGATCCCTCAGCTCGAAGCCCACGGGGTGGATTGCCTGATCTCCGATAGCCAGTACTTCGATGTGCTGCCGGCGGGGGTGAACAAGGGCAGCACCCTGCTCAGCCTGTTGCGCTGGCTGGAGGTGGATCCGGCCACAGTGGTGACCGCCGGCGACAGCCTCAACGACTTGGCGATGTTCGAGACCGGCCTCAACGGCGTGATGGTGGGCAACGCTGAGCCCGACCTGGTGGCCCAGCTGCCCCGCCTGCCCTCGGTGTATCAAGCCCGGGGCGAGGGCTGTGCCGGTATTGCCGAAGGGCTGCGCCACTTCGGGTTTGCTCATCTCTGGGATTGATCCTGCCGCAGGCGCCGGTTGGTGAGGGCCGTGGCCGTGGCGTTGGCGGGATCCTCCGGCCAGGGGTGTCGGGGGTAGCGGCCCCGCAGCTCGCGCCGCACCTCCTGGTAGGCACCCCGCCAGAAACCGGCTAGGTCTTGGGTGATGGCGGCGGGGCGACCGGCGGGGGAGAGGAGCTGCACCGTCACCGGCAGGCGCCCTTGCAGCACGGTTGGGTTGGTGGCGGCGCCAAACAGCTCCTGCAGCTTCACCGCCAGCACCGGTGCGCCGCTGCTGTAGTCGAGCCGGGCCAGGCGGCCCGAGGGAATCGCCACAGCGGTGGGCAGCAGGGCATCGAGCTCTCGCCGGGCTGACCAGGGCAGGCCGCTCCACAGGCCTTCCTGCAGATCGAGCTGCTGCAGATCCCCCCGGCTGCGGACGGTCGCCAGTTGATCGCCGAGCCAGGCCAGGGGATCGGCCCACAGGCCGCTGTCGCTGCGGTCGGGCCAGGGATCGCCCAGCTGCTGGTGGGCCAGGCAGAGCCGTTGCTGCAGCTGGCGGCTCGCGTCCGACCAGGGCAGGGCCTCGATCCCCAGGTCGTGCAGCCCCTCCAGCAGGGCCGTCAGACGCGCCTCAGCGGGCGCGTCCGGCCAGGGTTGACGCTGCAGTACCAGGGCCCCCAGCCGCAGCATCCGGTCGCTGCGTAGCCGCTGCTCCTGGCGGTCCCAGCTCACGTCCGGTTGCCAAGCCCCCTCCGTTTCAGCCCAGCGCTCCAGGCTGGAGCGGGCCAGCGGCAGGGCCAAGTGGATGCGGTAATCACTGCCGGCGCCATCGGCGGCGGCGATCGCCAGGGCCTCGCAGCCCTGCAGGGGATCGCCATGGGGCAACTGGGCTCCACGACCGCCACGGGTGAGGTAGCGACCCCCACCACCGGGCCGTTGCAGGGCCACCCGATCGGGATAGGCATGGGCCACTAGCTCCGCGGCGATGGCGGCCTCCTCTCCGGCCTGCGGGGGCGGCGTGGCGTTGCCCGCTTGGGGTGATCGTTCCAGCTGCCGTTGCAGTTGCTGTTGCAGGGCAAGCAGCTGCTGGCGGCGCGGGTCGCGGCCTGGCTGGCGCAGCCAGTCGATGCGGCGCAGCAGATCGCAGCCATCGGCTTGGGCCTGCAGCGGGTCGCGCTCGCTCAACAGGGCCGCCAGTTCGCAGCCCAGGCCGCCGGTCCCCAGGGCCTGGGCCCGCAGCAGCAGATGGCCCAGTCGTGGGTGCACCCCCAGTTGGGCCAGGGCCTTGCCATGGGGGGTGATGCCGCCCTGGCCGTCGACGGCTCCGAGCTGCCGCAGCAGGGTTTGGCCCTCCAGCAGGTGGGCCTGGGGTGGGGGCTCCAACCAGGGCAGTTGCTCCCCCAGACCGGCGCCCCATTCCGCCAGCTGCAGCACCAACGGGGCCGGATCGGCCTCCAGCAGGGCCGGTGGATCAAAGGCCGGCCGCCGTTGTTGTTCCGCGGGGCTCCAGAGCCGCACCGCCCGCCCGGGGCCCAGGCGGCCGGCCCGGCCCGCCCGCTGCTCGGCGCTGGCCTGGCTGGCGGGCAGGGTCACCAGCTGCTCCATGCCGGTGGCCGGGTCAAAGCAGCTGCGGCGGCTGAGGCCCGCGTCGATCACCAGGGTGACCCCCGCAATCGTGAGCGAACTTTCCGCGATGGCTGTAGCCAACACCAGCTTCCCCGCCGGGTTGGTCGTGGCTTGAATCGCCCGGCTCTGGGCCGCCAGGGGCAGATTGCCGTGCAGGGGGCAGAGCTCCAGCTCCCGTCCCCAGCCGCGGGCGGCGATCGTCTCTTGGCACTGTTGAATCTGCCGTTGGCCGGGCAGGAACACCAGCACGGTTTCCGAGGGGGCGCGCTGATCCAGCCAGTGGCTCTCCAGGGCCCGCACCACCTGGGCCGCCAGGCTTTCACGCTCCCGGGGCGCCTGATGGCTGATGGCCACCGGATGGCTGCGGCCTTCGCTGGTGAGCAGGGCGGCCTCCGGCAGCTGCTGCTGCAGCGGCTGCAGGTTGAGGGTGGCGGACATCAGCAGCAGCCGCAGCTGCGGTGCCAGCACCGGCCGCGATTCCCGCAGCAGGGCCAGGGCCAGGTCGGCGTCGCTGCGCCGCTCGTGGAATTCGTCGAAGATCACGCAGCTCACCCCCGCCAGGCTGGGGTCGGCCTGGAGCTGCCGCAGAAACAGCCCATCGGTGAGCAGCTCGATGCGGGTGGCCGCCGAGACCCGGCTCTCCAGCCGCACGCGGTAGCCCACGCGCTGGCCCACCGGTTCCCCGAGGCTGGCGGCTAGGCGCTCCGCCGCCGCCTTGGCCGCCAGCCGCCGCGGCTCCAGCATCAGGATGCGGCCGTGGTCCGGCCCCTCGGCGTTGGCGAGGGCCTGCTGAAGGGCCAGGGGCACCCGCGTGGTTTTGCCCGCACCCGGGGGGGCCTGCAGCAGCACGGTGGCACCGGACCCCAGCCGCTGCACCAGCTCCGGCAGCACAGGATCAATCGGCAGCGGCGCTGTGGTTGCCGCCAAGCGCTGGTTCAGCGCACGTGGCGGGCGCCGTCCACCGGGTGATACACCTCACCGGTGTTTTCTTCGTAGACGATCGCCGGCAGACCGGTTTCAAACATCGTCTGCAGGGCTTCCTTGAGGTAAGGGTTCCAGCCGCCGGTGCTCACCTTGCCGTGGCGCACGGTCCAGTCCCAGGTGCCCTGCAGGTCACGGGGGATGCGGCCCTCGCGGTCGCGCCGGGCCACCAGATCCTGCGATTCCACCAGGCCCACCAGAATCGGCTCCTTGCCGTAGGCGGGGGTGAGGATCAGTTCCAGACGAATCGGATCTTCCTTCACCAGCTTGAGCTGGAAGCGCGGGGGCAGCTTGATGGCCTTGAGCACCGCAGCCACGATCCGGGTTCTTTGCTCCACTCAGCCTCCGCCGATGTCCACAAGCACCCAACGGTTGTACCAGTTGATGGGCCCCAACGGGATCAATTGGGGTCGTTCGGCAAGGCGGGCTGCTCGTTATCGCCGCTGAAGCGCACGGTCAGTAGGTCGTCATTGGTGATCTGCCCGTCCGCATCCAGCAGCTCCGGGTGGATGGTGAGGCGGCCGGTGCGGTCACCGCTGGGCGTGCGGTTGGCATCACCGGGGCGGGGTACGGCGCCGTAGCCGCGGCCCATGATCTGAAACGCCTGCCACAACAGCGCCAGAAAGCAACCGCCGTACACCAGCGGCAGCAGCTTGGCGAAGAGATCGGAGCTGGACATGGCAGCTGCGGCGTGGGCTGGGGCAGGTGCACCCCAAGCGATCACCACCATCATCGCTCCAGAAAGGGATCGGTGGCGGGTGGGGGAATCCCCCTGGCGGCCGCCGTTGCCACACCGGACACCTTGCCTACGGTCGTGGGCAGCTGTTGTTCGGCTGAATGGCCGTCGCACGTTCCCGGTCGATGCCCCTGCTGATGGGGGCCGCCCTGGCCTTCGGCACGGGCCTGCCGTTGTGGGCCCCCGCCAGCGCCTGGGGCCAGGCGGCGGTTGCTGCCCCACCGGCCTCGACGCGCCGTTCCTTCGTGGCGGAGGCGGTGCGGCTGAGCGGGCCGGCGGTGGTGACCATCGACACCGAGCGCACGGTGCTGGTGCAGCGCGGCTCCGGCAGCCAGGGGCTCCCGTTCATGGACCCGCTGCTGCGTCAGTTCTTTGGCCTGCCGCCGGGTGGTGCGGCTCCGCTTCCCCCCTCTCAGCGCACCGAACGGGGCCAGGGCAGTGGGGTGCTCTACGACCCCTCCGGACTGCTGCTGACCAATGCTCATGTGGTGGAGGGGAGCACGCGGGTGACCGTGGGGCTCAGTGATGGGCGCCGCGTGGAGGGCAAGGTGGTGGGCGCGGACCCCGTGACCGACCTAGCCGTGGTGCGGCTGGTGGGGGCGGGCCCCTGGCCCGTGGCGCCCCTGGGCAATTCCGACAACCTGCAGGTGGGGGAGTGGGTGATCGCCGTGGGCAATCCGTTCGGTCTGGATCAGACCGTGACCCTCGGGATCATCAGCAGCCTCAACCGCAACGCCGCCAAGCTGGGCATCACCGATAAGCGCCTGGAGCTGATCCAGACCGACGCCGCCATCAATCCGGGGAATTCCGGCGGCCCCCTGTTGGATGCCGACGGTGCGGTGGTGGGGATCAACACCCTGGTGCGCTCCGGCCCAGGAGCGGGCCTGGGCTTCGCGATCCCCATCAACCGGGCCCGCAGCATCGCCCAGCAGCTGGTGAGCACGGGCACCGTGAGCCACGCCATGGTGGGGGTGGCCCTGGAGCCGGAGCGCGATGCCAGCGGCGCCATGGTGGCCGGCGCCCGGGTGCGCAACGTGATGCCGGGCGGCCCGGCGGCGCGGGCGGGGGTGCAAGCCGGGGATGTGATCACCGCGGTGGGGGATCAACCCGTGCGGGACCCGGCCCAGCTGACGCAGTTGGTGGAGCGCAATGGCGTTGGCCGTCCCATGGCCCTGCGCATCAAGCGATCCGGCCAGGTGCTGCAGCTGCAGGTCACCCCGGTGGAGTTGTTCAGCCTGGTGGGACGAGGGGGCTGAGGGGTGCTTGCGGGGGCTAATCCCCTTCGCGCAGCACCTCCACGCAGCGGGTGACGCACTCGCCGTCGTCGACAGAGCAGGCGGTGATGCACTCGAAGTAGCTGTTCACCGGATCCAGCCCGGCGGCGTCCAGCCAGGGCGTGCCGCTGGCACCCAACAGGCTGCTGCCATGGTTGCTATCCGGGCGACCGGAAGGCTGCTGCGAAACGACGCCCATGGCTTGGTGGCGGGGATGCACTCAGCGTATGCACAACTTGCGTCTACTCCAAGAACAATGAGTGCTCTTGCCTAGGGGAGTGTGAAGTTGTTTGTGGAGTGGTCTGCGCGGGGCGCCCCCGGCTCAGGCGGCAGATGGCTTGCGGGCAGCGGTCTTGGCCGCCTGTTTGCTCTGCTGTTTGGCGCGATTGGCCTTGCGTTTGGCCTCCTGGGCCTCCGCCTGCAGGGCCGCTTCGGCGGCGGCGCTCTCCTCGGCTTTCTTCTCGCGGTAGTAGGCATAATCGCCGCGATAAAGCACCAATTCGCCGTCGCGAAGTTCGACGATCTTGTTGGCTACCCGCGACACGAAGTAGCGGTCGTGGCTCACCACCAGGGCGGCACCCTCGTACTCCATCAGGGCATCTTCCAGCATCTGTTTGGCGGGGATATCCAGGTGGTTGGTGGGTTCATCCAGCACCAGCAGATTGCAGGGCATCAGCAACATCAGGGCCAGGGCTAATCGGGCCTTCTCGCCGCCGCTGAGCTTGCCCACCTCCTTGAACACGGCGTCGTTGCTGAAGCAGAAGCTGCCCAGCAGGGAGCGCACCTGGGTCTGAGTCCAGTCCGGCACCGCCTCGAACAGCGTGTCGATCACGGTTTTGGACAGGTCGAGCGCTTCGGCCTGGTTCTGCTCGAAGTAGGCGGCGATCACGTTGTGTTCCCCCAGCACGGCTCGCCCGTCATCCGGGGTCTCGATTCCCATCACCAGCCGCAGCAGGGTGGATTTGCCGGCGCCGTTGGGGCCCACGAAGGCGATGCGATCGCCCCTTTCCACCTCCAGGTTGGCCCCCAGGAACAGAAGTTGATCGCCATAGCTGTGGCTGAGGTCCTCGATCAGGGCGATCTGGCGGCCACTGCGGGGGGCGGCCGGGAACTGGAAGCGTGGGCCGCTCAGGCTCTCCACCGGCGCTTCGATGCGTTCCACCTTGTCGAGCAGCTTTTCGCGGCTCTTGGCCTGGGTGGAGCGGGTGGCACTGGCCCGGAAACGATCGATGTAGGCCTGCTGGCTGGCCAGTTCCTTCTGCTGCCGCTCAAACGCCGCCTGGCTGGCCTCGCGTTCCAGGGCCTTCAGCTCCAGGTGCTGGCTGTAGTTGCCCAGGTAGCTGCGGGAGATGCCGCGCTCGGTCTCCACGATCTGGTTGCAGACCCGGTCGAGGAAGGCGCGGTCGTGGCTGATCACCACCAGCGGACAGCTCTGGCCGATCAGGTAGTCCTCCAGCCACTGGATCGTCTCCACATCGAGGTGGTTGGTGGGCTCGTCGAGCAGCAGTAGATCCGGATCCTGCAGCAGCACCTTGCCCAGGGCGATGCGCATCTGCCAGCCGCCGGAGTAGTCGCCCACCAGCTGTTCGGCCCCCTCCGGGCTGAAGCCGATGGTGGGCAGGAGCTTGTCGATGCGGGCATCGAGCTCGTAGCCATGCAGGCTTTCGAAGCGGCTCTGCAGCCCGCCCAGCTCGTGGATCAGCGCGTCGAGATGGTCGGCGTCGGTGGCGGCCCGTTCGGAGCCCATCTCCTCCTCCACCTGGCGCTGCCGGTTCAGCACTTCGGCTGCTTCGCCAAAGGCCTGGAACAGCTCCTGGCGCACCGTGTGCTGCAGGTCGACGTCGAACTCCTGCTGCAGATACACGATGCGCGGGTTGCCCTGCTTCACCACCTGGCCGGAGCTGGGTTCCTCCAGGCCGGCGATGATCCGCATCTGCGTGGATTTCCCGGCGCCGTTCACCCCCACCAGGCCGATCCGATCGCCCGCTTTCACCTCCCAGGTGACATCCCGCAGCACCTCACCGGTGGGATAGATCTTGGAAACGCTTTCGAGGCGGAGCACAGGCGAGGGGATGAAGGGGCGCCGGATTGGGCGCAGGGGCCCGTCAGGCCTGCATCATCTCCCCCCGACCGTTCAGCCGGCAGACTGGGCCGAGCCAGCAGCGGCGGCGCGCCATGGTGAAGCGACTCGAACAGGTGGCGGCGCTGGTGGTGGCGGCCGGTCTGGCGATCGTGAGCTACTGGCTGTTCTTCAGCTGGATGGGCCAAGACCGCCGGCCCCGCCGCACCGCAGCGCCGGTGCCCCTAGAGACCGCCGCGGGCCTTCAGCAGCCACTGCTTGGTGTCCGCGTCGTCGACGCTGGCCAGGTGGGTCTTCACCTCCTCACGGCTCACCGGCAGTCCCCAGCTGCTGCCCAGGTCGCAGATGCGGCTGAGGGTGCCTGAGGGGTCCTGAAGCGCCTGGCGGAACAGCTCCTGGGTGAGGCTGTGGTCGCTGCGGATGCGCTCGTAGAGAGCGGGAGCATTGCCGGCGCTCATGGGTCTGCGGGGCCAATGCCCGTCACCCTAGAAACGCAGGCTGCGGCTGACTCAGCTTCGTGGCGGAAGTTGACCTGACTGCCGGGGGGCGTCCTGGGGCACCGCGCACACCCCCAGCACCGCCGCGCGGCGGGCGCCGGTGACCGACGGCAGCGAGCCGCTCACCCCCAGCCGGTGCCACCAGGCCAGCAGCGCAAAGGCCAGGGCCTCCCGGTCGCTGTCGCCGATGCCCAGCTCCGCCAGGGGCCGCACCCGCAGGCCGCGGCAGCGGCGGCGCAGCTCGGCCATCAGCTGACGGTTGCGGGCACCGCCTCCGGCCACCAGCAGCTCCAGCGGGGCGGCCGTGGTGTGGTCGAGGTCCTGGGCTACCACCGCTGCGGTGAAGGCGGTGAGGGTGGCCAGGGCATCCGCCGGCTCCAGCGGTGCACCAGAGCGCTGGGCATCACGGGTGAGGTCCGCCAGCCGCCGTTGCAGATCCGCCTGGCCGAACAGTTCGCGGCCCGTCGATTTGGGCGGCCGCTGCTGCAAATAGGGCTCCTGCAGCCATTGCGAGATCCGCTCGCCGTTCACCTGGCCGCGGCTGGCCCACGCGCCGCCGGCATCGAGCCGTTGCTGGCCGCCGCTGAACTGCTGCACCGCCAGATCCAGCAGGGTGTTGGCGGGGCCGCAGTCCCACCCCAGCACCGGCTCCCGCCGATCCGGGCCGGCGGCGGGTGGCAGCAGGGTGAGGTTGGCAATGCCCCCCAGGTTGAGCAGGGCGCGCCAGCCGCCGATGGCGGGTAGCAGCGCCGCATCGGCCGCCGGCACCAGCGGTGCCCCCTGGCCGCCGAGGGCCAGATCGGCGGCGCGGAAGTCGAACACCACCGGTCGCTGCAGCAGTTCCGCCAGCAGGGGCCCCTGGAGCAGTTGCCAGCTGTTGCCCCGTCGTTCGTCTCCGGGGGGCCGGTGCCAGAGGGTCTGGCCGTGGCAGCCCACCAGGGTTGCCAGGCCATGGGGGTCGCAGGCGCGGGCGGCGGCGGCCTGGTGCTCCGTGATCGCCTCCCCCAGCTCCAGCAGGTCGGCGGCCGTGCAGGCCTGGCCCTGGCCCACGGCGGTCAACCGCCGCTGCAGATCGGTGGGGTAGGGGTGGCTGGCGCGGTTGAGCAGCCGCCAGCGGGGCCTGCGGGCGGGCCCCGCAAATGTGGCCAGCACGGCATCAACGCCGTCGGCGCTGGTGCCGCTCATCAGACCCAACACCCGCATGCCCGTTCTCCGACCAACAAAAAGCCCCCGGGGCATTCTCCCGGGGGCCGTGGGGGTGTCGATGCCTCAGCTCACTTGTTGGGCTGGGGAGTCATGCGCAGGTAGGGCCTGATCTCGGTGACGCCCTTGGGGAACTTGTTGCGGGCCTCGTCGGTGGGGATCGAGGGCACCACCACGCAGTCGTCGCCGTCTTTCCAGTTCACCGGGGTGGCCACCTGGTGGTGGTCGGTGAGCTGCAGGGAGTCGATCACCCGCAGGATCTCGTGGAAGTTGCGGCCGGTGCTGGCGGGGTAGGTGATCTGCAGGCGCAGCTTCTTGTTGGGGTCGATGATGAACACCGAGCGCACCGTGAGGTTGTTGAGCGAATTGGGGTGGATCATCCCGTAGAGATCGCTCACCTTCTTGTCCTCATCGGCGAGGATCGGGTAGTCGACGCTGGTGCTCTGGGTCTCGTTGATGTCGCAGATCCAGCCCTTGTGGCTCTCGGCGGAATCGACGCTCAGGGCGATGGTTTTGACATTGCGCTTGTCCCACTCGGGGCGCAGGCGCGACACCTCGCCCAGCTCGGTGGTGCACACCGGGGTGTAATCGGCGGGGTGGGAGAACAGCACCACCCAGCTGTCGCCGGCGAAGTCGTAGAGGTTGATCGGACCCAGCTGGGAGCTCTGGGTGAAGTCGGGCACGGTGTCGCCCAGTTGCAGCGCCATGGCGCGGGAAGGGAAGGAGGCCAGATGTTGACATAGCCAGCTGGCCGACTGACGTCAACCGTTGGGGTGCGCCGCGGGTTCCCCCTGGCTGAACAGCCATTGGCGCAGGTGCTCTCGCCCCAGGCCGGCGGTGGCGGAGATGAACAGCACCTGGGGATCGAGGGCCCGGGCCTGCTCGAGCGCCGCGGCTGGGCAGCGGTCGATCTGGTTGCCGATCAGGTGCCGCGGCGCCGTGCTGTGGAGCGCGTCGAGGATGGCGTGCACGGTGCACAGCTGTTCGGCCCAGCCGGGATCGGAGAGGTCCACCACCAGCAGCAGCCGGTCGGCCTCCAGGGTTTCCTCCAGGGTGGAGCGGAAGGCCTCCACCAGCGGCGGCGGCAGGTCGCGAATGAAGCCCACCGTGTCCGTGAGCAGCAGGCTGCGGGGCGGTCCTCCCTCGGGGTTGGGGCTGATCAGGCGCCGCGTGGTGGGATCGAGGGTGGCGAACAGCTGGTTGGCCGCCAGCACCCCGCGGCCCGCCTGCGGCTTGCAGAGGGCATTGAGCAGGGAGCTCTTGCCGGCGTTGGTGTAGCCCACCAAGGCAAAGCGCTGCTGGCCCTGCCGGCCGCTGCGCAGGCGTGCCCGGTGCTCCCCCAGCTTGCGCACGTCGCGCTGCAGTTTGTCGATGCGCCGCGCGATGGCCCGGCGATCCTTCTCCAGCTGGGTCTCCCCGGGGCCGCGGGTGCCGATGCCCCCACCCTGACGCGACAGGCTCAGGCCACGCCCCACCAGCCGTGGCAGCCGGTAGCGCAGTTGGGCCAGTTCCACCTGCAGCCGGCCGGCGCCACTGGCGGCCCGCTGGGCAAAGATGTCGAGGATGAGCTCGCTGCGGTCGCTCACGGGGCGATCCAGCACCCGCTCGAGGTTGCGGGCCTGGGCGGGGGTGAGCTCCCGGTCGGTCACCACCAGCGACGCCTCGACGCGCCGGGCCTCCAGGGCTGCCTCCCGCAGCTTGCCCTCCCCCCAGAGCGCCTGGGCGGTGCTTGCCGTGTAGCGCTGTTGCACCAACCCCACCGGTTGGCCGCCGGCGCTGCGCACCAGGCCCTCCAGTTCCGCGATCTGGCGCCGGCCCTCCTCCGGATCCGCCGGGCTGAGGGCCAGCAACAGCACCCGTTCCGCCGCGGAGGCCCGGGTGGCTGGGGCGCTGGTTGGCTGGGCCTGCTCCGGTGGCGGGGCTAGGTCGCACAGCTCGGCCAGCTCCCCCTGTTGCCAGAGCTGCCAGGCGGCGTCGTTGGCCTCGCCCGGGATGAAACAGGCCGCGGGCCAGTGCCCGCCGGCCCCGGGTTCCTGCGGGTAGCGCAACCACTGCTGGGGCTGCAGATCCAGCCCCACCACGGCTTCGCTGCCCGATGGCTCCAGCTGGCGTCGCCCCCCCACGCAGGTGATCAGCCGCAGGTCGTTGCCCTGGCGCCGCGGCCCCCCCGGCAGGCGCTCCAGCAGCCGGCCCGATTGCTCCAGGGGCCCCACCCACAGCAGCCGGCACAGGCCGCGGCCATCCACCACCAGGCTCAGGGGCAGCTCCAGCTCGTCGCATTCGGCCGCCAGGCGTTGCAGGGCCAGCAGATCAGCGCCCCCCTGCTCCGGGTGGCGCCGGTGGCTGAGGCGTTCCAAGCGGCGCCATTGCGAGGGCCGCAGGCCAGCGGTGCGGCCCAGCAGCACCGATTGCTTCAAGGGGTGCCCGCCGGTTTGGGGCGCCGGATCACCAGGCAGCGAATGCCGGCGGCACGGGCTCCGGCTTCATCCTCCGCACTGTCACCGATGTGCCACACCGCTTCGGCGGGCAAGTGGAGCGCCTCCAGGGCCCGTTGGAACGGCAGCGGATCCGGTTTGGCGGCCCCCACTTGCGACGACACCACCACGGCCTCGAACCAGGGGGCCAACCCCAGGCTGTCCAGCAGGGGAACCAGCCGTTGGTCGAAGTTGCTCACCACCGCCAGCCGCAGGCCGCGATCCCGCCAGCGCTGCAGATGCTCGGCCACGTCGTCATAGACCCGCCAGGGCTCCGGCCCGGCGAAATAGGCGAACAGGTCGCTGCCGAGCTGCGGCGGCAGGGGCTCGTGGTGGCCGCAGGTTTGCAGGCAGGCGCCGATCAGATCCGTCCACCAGGCCTGTTCCGCCTCCAGCAAGCCATCCCCCTCCAGGCCCGGGAAGGCCAGCGGTGGGGCCGCCCGGAACAGCTGTGGAAACACGGCGTCGATGGCGCTGGCCTCCAGCGTGATCCCGTGCTGCTCGGCCACGGCGGCGTAGCTGCTGCCCACGGATTGGCGCAGGCCGATCAGGGTGCCCATGGCATCCAGCAGCAGGCCCTGGGGTGTGGTGGTGTCGGTCATGGCGCTGCGGTCCACCCTGATTCAAGCGACTCCCGCTCGCGTCGGGGCCTAAAACCACTCCGCCAGCCAGCCGCCAGCCACCTTCAACTGGTGCTGCAGGCCCGGCAGCCGGGCCAGGTAGGCCAGTCGCCGCAGTTGGAACGCCGTGGGGCCCGCCAGGGTCACCCCCATGCCGGTGAGGGTGGCCTGCCCGATCCCCAGCCCCAGCATTTCCCCCAGGTCGTTCCACACAAACGGCTCCAGGGGCTCGCCCCGCCGCAGGCGAAGCAGATTGGCCGCCACATGGGTGGCCTGTTGGTAGGCCACCTGGGCCGTGGCCGGATGCAGGCTGCCCTCGTCGAGGTCCGCCCCGGGGGTGGCGATGGGGCAGCTGGCGGCATCGCCGATGGCGAATAGGTCGCTGGCGCCGGTCACCCGCAGCTGGGCATCCACCCGCAGGCGGCCGCGCGGATCCAGGGGCAGGGCGGGCTGCAGTTCGGGCACGCATCCCCCCACACCACCGGTCCAGATCACCGCTTCACAGGGGAGGGCCTCCACGCTGCCGGGGCTTGCCGCCGGCTCCAGCTGGATGGCCGCGGCCTCCACCGCCCGTACGCGTGTGCCGCAGCGCAGCCGTACATCGCGTTGCAGCAAGGCGGCGCGGGCCTGATCCCGGTTGAAAGCCTTCGAGCCGGGCAGCAGATCCGGTCCCTGCTCGATCAGCTCGATCACCGCCGAGCCTTCCAGTAGGTCGGCCAGCTTGCAGGCCAGTTCCACGCCGCTGGCACCGGCCCCCACGATCACGAGCCGTTGCAGGGGCCGGCTGCGCAGCCGCAGCCGCTCCACCAGGAGCTGCAGCTGATCCACATCCGCCAGGCTGCGGAAGCCCCGGCTGAATTCGGCGACTCCGGGAATGCCAAAGCTGAGGGGTCGGCCGCCGGTGGCCACCACCAGTTGGCTGTAGTGCAGCCGTTGGCCGTCGTCGGTGCTGAGGCTGTGGTCGCCGGGCTGGATGCGCTGCACCCGTTGCTGCAGCCAGGCCACGCCGCTGCCCGCCAGCAGCGTGCTGAAGCGTGGCGCGATCTCCCAGCGCCGCAGCTCCCCGCTGAGGCACTCGTAGAGGAGGGGGAGAAACAGAAACCGCTCCTGGGGTTCGATCAGCAGCACCGGCGGCGCGCCGCTGCCGCGGGCCAGCTGCAGGGCGGCACTGAGGCCTCCGAAACCGCCCCCCACCACCACCACGGGTGCTTGCTCGGCCTGGCTTGGCGGCACGGTTCGGCGCGGGGCAGGGTGTTGCGCGAACCCTAACCAGAGGCACCGGCTTGCCAGGGCGGCCTCCCCCGCATTGGAAGATGGGGGGATGACCACCACGGCAGCTGTGCTCGACCCCGCTCAGGCCTGCGCTGAGCTGGAGCAGCGCGATGCGCTCGGGCGCCTGCGCTGGGGCCAGGAGCAGTTTGGCGATGGCTTCGCCCTCACCACCAGCTTCGGCATCCAGGCGGCGGTGTCGCTGCATCTGGTGAGCCAGCTCGCCCATCCCGTGCGGGTGATCTGGGTGGATACCGGTTATCTCCCCGCCGAGACTTATCGCTATGCCGACACCCTGACCCAGCTACTGGGTCTGCAGGTGCATGTGGCCCAGGCCGAGATGAGCCCCGCCCGCATGGAGGCCCTGCACGGCAAGTTGTGGGAAACGGGTCAGGTGGATGACCTGGAGACCTACCACCGCATCCGCAAGGTGGAGCCCCTGGACCGGGCCCTGCAGCAGCTGCAGGTGACCTGCTGGGCCAGCGGTGTGCGCGGCAAGCAGACCGACCACCGCCGCACGATGCAACCCCTGCAACAGGTGCGCGGGCGCTGGGCGTTGCGGCCGTTGCTGGATTGGGGCAACCGCGAGGTGTACTACTACATGCAGGAGCACAACCTGCCCCAACACCCGCTGTTTGAGCAGGGGTATTCCACCGTGGGCGACTGGCACTCCAGTGCCCCCGATGACGGCAGTGTCAGTGGTCGCGCCACCCGTTTCGGTGGCCTGAAGCAGGAATGCGGCATCCACCTGCCGGGGATGGCCGGCGAGGGCATCTGAATGGCGCGGCTGTTGCTGGTGGGCAACAGCCGCTGGCATTGGGCGGAGGTGGCTGAGGGCGGTTGGCGCAGTTGGCATACGCCGCCCCCGTCCCCCGGGGCACCACCCGCCTGGGATCGGCTGCGGGCCTGGGCGGCGGTGGGAGCCCTGCCCCCCGGTTGCAGCCCGCCGCCTGAGCGGGGGCTGACCCTGGCGCAGGTGCCCCTGCGCCATCTGCCCCCCTGGTTGGGGATGGACCGGGCCCTGGTGGCCTGGGGTGCCTGGCGTGTAGAGCGCCGCGCCGCCCTGGTGGCGGACGCCGGCACGGCCCTGAGCCTCACCTGGGTGGATGGCGCTGGCTGTTTCCGTGGCGGCCGCATCAGTGCCGGTGCGGCGCTGCAGCGGCGCAGCCTCGGTGAGGCCACCGCTCTGCTGCCCCGCCACGAAGGCCCCTTCGATAGATCAGTTCTGGACAGCGATGGGGGCTGGCCCGAGGGCACCGATCAGGCCCTGATGCAGGGCTGCTGGCGGGCCACCGCCGGGGCCATAGCCCTGGCCTGGCGAGAGCTGAGCCGCCAGGATCCCGATCCCCAGCGCCGGTTGTGGCTCACCGGCGGCGATGGCCCGGCGCTGGCCCCCCTGCTGGAGGCGGATGGCATCCCCCTGCAGCTGGCGCCGGATCTGGCGCTGCAGGCCCTGGCGGCCCTGCCGGCGGTGGGCCTCATCAGCTGAAGCGCAGGTCAGCTGAGGGCGAGGTCGCTGAGGATGTCGTCCGCCATGGTTTCGGCCTTCACCTTCAGGTAGGCCCGTTCGATGCGGCCCTCGCCATCCACCACAAAGGTGTGGCGCATCATCCCCATGTATTCACGGCCCATGAATTTCTTGAGGCCGTAGCTGCCGTAGCTCTCCGCCACGGGGCAGGGCTCGGCGTCGGTGAGCAGGGTGAAGGGCAGGTCGTATTTGGCAATGAACTTGGCGTGGCTGCCGGCGCCGTCCTTGCTGATGCCCAGCACGGCGATGCCGTGCTGCTCAAAACGGCTCCACTGGTCACGGAAATTGCAGGCTTCCTTGGTGCAACCCGGGGTGTCGTCCTTGGGATAGAAGTAGATCACCACGCGCTGGCCTTTGAAGCTGCTGAGGCTGACGGGGGTGCCGTTTTGATCGGGGAGGCTGAAATCCGGGGCAATGTCGCCGATCTGCAGGGCCATGGAACGGGGATGCCGTGGGTGAACGCACGGGGCGGAGCCTAAGGGTGGGACCCGGCGCTGCGGCGGTGCCGGCGCTACCGATGCGGCCGCAGCTGTGGTTGCAGCCCCTGCAGGAGGAGCGTCACCCGTTGCTGTCGGAGCAGGAGCAACGCTGGTGCGCCAACCTGCCGTTCTCCCTGCGGCAGCGCTACAGCAGCAGCCGCAGTCAGCTGCGGCGGCGCCTCGCCACGGTGCTGCGGCAGCCTCCCTTGGAGGTGCCTTTGCACAGCCCTCCGGCGCAGCCGCCCCGGTTGGCGGCGGGCTATGGCCATGTGAGCCTCAGCCACAGCCGAGGACAGCTGCTGCTGGCCTGGTCGCCCTGGCCCATTGGTGTGGATCTGGAGTGGGCGGCCCGGCCGCTGCTGGCGGAGGCGGTGGCCCGCCGCTTCTTCCCCGCCGCTGAATGGCTGCAGCTGCAGCGACTGCCGGCGGAGACCCTTCGGCGGGCGGTGCTGGCCAGCTGGGTGCGCAAGGAGGCCGCGATCAAGTGGCAGCAGGGGAGCATTGCGCAGGATCTGCGCCAATGGCTTTGGGATGACAACCGTGCCGAGCTGCTGCACCTGCAGCAGGGGTGGCGGCCGTGTTGTTGTCTGCGCCTGGATCACGGTTGGTGCTGCGCCGTGGTGGGGGACGCTGTCGACCAGGGCATCTGGGCCTAGCGTCCGCCCGCCCTTCGCCGCTTTGATCGATGCCGAGCGCGCTGCGTCTGAGCGTGGTGTCCGTGCTGGGGTTGTTGGGGTTGGCGGGATTGGTGCAGCTTCCTTTGGCACCACCGCTGGCCACCCGCACGGGGGCGGCCACCGATCGGGTGCTGGCGGATCTGGCCAGCCAGGAGTCGCAGCAGGATGCGCGGGCCCGCGCATCCGACGTGCTGGGACGTTTTGTGGGTGGTGAGATCACCCGTTATTTCTGGGGCGGATTCAGCGGCTATCTCGATGTGCTGGGCCTGGAGGCGCCGGAGGACATGGAGGCCCGCATCACGGAGGCGCCGCAGCAGGTGCAGCTGCTGTTGATCCCGCGCGACGGCAGCGAGCGCTATGGAGCTTGGGTGCAGGCGGAGGACGGTGTCCCCCGCGGAGTGGCCTGTAGCGGTGAGGGTTCCCCCGGTCGGCTCAGTCGCCGTGGCGATCAGTTGCAGTGTCCTCCAGGCTGGCGGACGCTCGAACTCAGGGGTGCGGGCCGCCGCGGTTGATTCTTAAAACAACCTGCAGTTGGCTCTGCCTGAACCGTTGGCATCGCCATACCGGGAAGGTCGTCCTCTGCACAACCATGCGCAAGGCTCTTCTCCCCTTGGCTGGTGCCGGCCTCCTGCTGGCTGGCCTCTCCGCCCAGGCCATCCCCCAGTCCCCTGGTTTCATTCAACTGAACGGTGGCGTCACCTTCGGTTCCCCCACCTTCATCAATCCGTCGCTGCCCACGCAGACCGCGCGCACGGTGAGCAATGGTGCGGTGCGCTCCAACACCCTGCTGCCCCTGGGTGGCACGGCTGTGATCGACAACCACGTTCCCGCTGACCTGAAGGATCTCTCCGGCTGGTCCCGCGATGAGCTGCAGGCTGGTCTGCAGAAGGAATACGACGTGGACGTGGCCGCTGTGGCCCGTTTCCTCTATTCCCCGAAGGGTGAGCAGTTCCTGAAGGAGAGCATCCAACAGAACAACTACACCCCCTTCTACAGCCAGCAGAACAGCCTCCAGGCTGTGCGCGGCGCCATCATCCTGGATTCCGCCGACGGCAAGCTGTCGAGCTACGGGATGATGTCCAAGCTGCCCACCGACCAGCGCCTGCAGGGTGCCATGAAGGTGTGCGATGCGAGCGATGCCTCCAACAGCCAGCGCTCCACCTCGCTGCTGAGCTGGTACATGAACACCCCCGCCTGCATCCAGGCCTACACCGCTGAAGCTCCGGCTCCGGCCAAGGCCGCCCCTGCCGTGCGCGGTCTGTGGTGAGCCCCTGGGCTCAAGGCTCTGGCCCCGGCTTAGCCGGGGCTTTTTTTTGCTGTTCGGTGGTGGGCCGTTGACTCACCAGCAGGGCATGGTCGAGCCGTTGAGGCAGGGGCAGCCCGCAGAGGGGTTGCAGCTGCTCTTGCAGCTGCTGGATCTGGCTGTTGGTTAGCAAGTTGGCCAGTTGCCGCCGGTAGGGGGCCTTGGGGGCCAGCCAGCGCTCCAGCAGCTCCCGGCTCAGGGTCAGCTCCAGGTGTTCTTGCCAGCGTTCCCAACTGGGGGGGTGCCATCCCTGCGCCATCAGCTCCGTCTCCAGTGCCGTTGGCTCCGGTGGGGTCGCCATCCACTGGGGTTCCGCGGCCGCCACCGGCTCCAGCAGTTGGCGCAAGGGGTCTGGCAGTTCACTGCGCGCCAGCAGCGCCGCCGCCGGCCCCAGGGCCGGTTGGCTCACCAACAGCCGTAGTTGGGCGGTCGGCGCCGCCAACAGGGTGAGGGCCTGCAGCTGCTGGCGCCGCTGTTGGGGCTTGAGCTGGCGAAACGGATGGCGGGCCGCCAGCCATTCGAAGCGATGCCCCGGCTCCAGCCGCTGGGCCAGGGCCGCCAGGTCGTCGATCACCAGCTCCGGCCGCCCAATGCTGTCCAGCACCTGCAGCTGGGCCTGCAGTCGCAGGTGGTCATCGCTGGAGGCGGCCTGGATCATCACCCCCCCCTCTGGGCAGTGCTCCAGGGGGTCGAGGGCCCAGAGCAGGGAACGGGCCTCCACGATCAGGACCCGGTCGTGGCGTTGCCACGGGGCCCCGCGCCACAGGCGTTGACGCAGCTGATCGAGCCGCTCCCCTTCACCGGCCAGCTGCCGCTGCAGCCAACTGCCGAGGGCCGGATCGTCGGGGCTGCTGCTGAGCACCTCCCCCAGTTCGGCGTCGTGTTCGGCCGCGGCGGCCAGCTGCGCCGCCCGGCGCCGTTGCAGCTGCTGGCGGCGCTGGCCCTCCCAACCCAGCGTCCCTGGCTGCCAGAACACCTGCCCCTGCAGGGCCGTGGGCAGGTACTGCTGGGCCACCCAGTGCTCCGCGTAGGCATGGGGGTAGCGGTAGCCCACCCCATCGCCGAAGGCCTTGCCGTCGCGGTTGGCATCGCGCAAATGGGTGGGCACCGTTTGGCGGCTGCTGGCCTTGACGCTCTTGAGGGCATCAAAGAACCCCAGCAGGCTGTTGCTCTTTTCGGCGCCGGCCAGATAGAGGGCCGCCTGGGCCAGGGGGTAGAGCCCCTCGGGCAGGCCCACCCGCTCAAACGCCGCCGCACAGGCCTCCACTACCACCATGGCCTGCGGGTCCGCCAGGCCGATGTCCTCACCGGCGGCAATCAGCATGCGCCGAAAGATGAAGCGGGGGTTTTCGCCCGCCTCCACCATCCGCGCCAGCCAGAACAGGGCGGCGTCGGGATCGCTGCCCCGCAGCGATTTGATGAAGGCGCTGATCGTGTCGAAGTGGGCGTCGCCCTGCTTGTCGTAGAGCACGGCCCGCTGCTGGATCGACTCCTCCGCGATGGCCAGATCGATCTGGATCAGCCCATCGGCGTCCGGCGGTGTGGTTTCCACCGCCAGCTCCAGGGCATTGAGCAGGCTGCGGGCATCGCCGCCGGCCACATCCACCAGGTGATCGGCGGCTTCGGCGCTGATCCGCACGGTGCGCTGGCCGTAGCCCCGTTCGGGATCGTCGAGGGCCCGTTGCAGCAGCTGCTGCAGGTGCTGGGGTTGGAGGGGCTGCAGCCGGAACAGCCGCGAGCGGCTCACCAGCGCTTTGTTCACCTCGAAGAACGGGTTCTCGGTGGTGGCCCCGATCAGGGTCACGGTGCCGTTCTCCACCCAGGGCAGCAGGGCGTCCTGCTGGGCGCTGTTGAAGCGATGCACCTCGTCGACAAACAGCAGCGTGCGTAGCCCGTGCTGCTGCAGCCGGCGCTGGGCCTCCTCCACGGCGCTGCGCAGGTCTTTCACCCCCGCTAGCACGGCATTGAGACTGATGAAGTGGGCGCGGGTGGTGGCCGCGATGATGCGCGCCAGGGTGGTCTTGCCCACCCCCGGCGGGCCGTGGAGGATCAAGTTGCCGACGCGATCGGCGGTGATCGCGCGGCGCAGCAGTCGTCCGGGGCCGAGGATCTCCTCCTGACCCTGGAACTCATCGAGGCTGCGGGGGCGCAGACGATCCGCCAGGGGCGCCAGGCTGCGGCGCAGCTGCTCGCCGTGGTGGCTGAACAGATCGCTCACGCCCGTTGCCGAAGGAGAGTCATCCACCGATCCTGCTGGCTGAACGCGGCCTTGGCAAAACGACTCCGCCGTGGGTCTGTTGCTGCGGATCAGTGCCCGTGGTTCTGGAGTTAGGTGATCACTGGGTCAAGTGATCACAGTGGGCCGGTCCATGCCGGTGCGGCTCTTGATCTCTGCCAGCCCATCGATGGCGGTGATCAGGGAGCCCAGGGCCAGCTGGGGATCCTGGGCCAAGTTGCCGCTGGGGGGCACGTAGCTCTCCAGATACACCCGCAGGGTGGCGCCCTGGGTGCCGGTGCCCGAGAGGCGAAGCACCACGCGGCTGCCGTCGTCGAGCAGCAGCCGCAGCCCCTGGCCGCTGGTGAGCGAGCCATCCACCGGATCGGTGTAGGCGAAATCGTCGGCGGTGGCGATGCTGCGGCCGGCGAAGGCCTGACCCATCAGTTGCGGCTGCATCGCCTTCACACGGTCGTAGAGACCATGGGCCGCATCGCTGGCGATGGCCTCGTAGTCGTGGCGGGAGTAGTAGTGGCGGCCAAAACGGCTCCAGTGCTCCGCCATGATTTGGGTCATCGGCTCGCGCCGACGGGCCAGGATGTTGAGCCAGAACAGCACCGCCCAGAGGCCATCCTTCTCGCGGATGTGGTTGCTGCCGGTGCCGAAGCTCTCTTCGCCGCAGAGGGTGATGCGGCCCGCATCGAGCAGGTTGCCGAAGAACTTCCAGCCGGTGGGGGTCTCAAAGCAGGGCAGCCCCAGCTGCTGGGCCACCACATCAGCCGCGGCGCTGGTGGGCATCGAGCGGGCTACCCCCGCCAGGCCATCGGCATAGCCCGGCACCAGGCTGGCGTTGGCGGTCAGCACCGCCAGGCTGTCGCTGGGGTTCACGAAGCAGTGGTGACCCAAGATCATGTTGCGGTCGCCGTCACCGTCGCAAGCGGCGCCGAAGCGGTAGCCATCGCCCTTGAGCAGCAGATCCGCCAGCTCATGGGCATAGGTGAGGTTGGGGTCGGGATGGCCGCCGCCGAAATCCTCCAGGGGGATGCCGTTGCGCACGCTGCCAGCAGGCGCCCCGAGCAGCCCCTCCAGTAGTCGCTTGGCGTAGGGGCCGGTGACGGCATGCATCGCATCAAAGGCGATCGGGTAGTCGCCCCGCAGCAGATCGCTGATCTGATCGAAGTCGAACAACTTCTGCATCAGGGCGATGTAGTCGTCGACCCCATCGATCACCTGCACCTGCAGCGCGCCGATGGTCTGCTGGCCGGGTTGGTCGAGGGCGAGGCTCACATCCCCCCAGATGCGGTAGCCATCGAGCTGTTGGCTGCAGGCGTAGATCGCGTCGGTGAGCGATTCAGGGGCCGGGCCGCCATTAGCTCCATTCACCTTCACGCCGAAATCGCCGTCGGGCCCGCCGGGGTTGTGGCTGGCGGACAGGATGATGCCGGCGGTGGCCTGGTGCTGGCGGATCAGGTTGGAGGCGGCCGGGGTGGAGAGGATGCCGCCGGTGGTGGTAAGGATGCGGGCAACGCCGTGGGCCGCTGCGATGCGGGCGATCACGCCGATGGCGCGGCGGTTGCCGTAACGGCCATCCCCACCTACCACCAGGGTGCCGCCGGCGACGCCGGGCACCGTGCGCAGGATCGCCTCGATGAAGCTCTCCAGGTAGTGGGGGGTCTCGAACTGGCGGCTGCTCTTGCGCAGCCCTGACGTGCCCGGTTTCTGATCCTTGAAGGGCTGGTCAAGGCTGATCTGCAGCACGCCGCTGGTCATCGGGACAGGCCTGGGGGGCACCAAGTTAGTCCTGCTGAGCGGTTTGGCGATCAGTTCTTGTCGCCGCCGCCGCGCCCGAAGAACCGCTCAAAGAAGGAGGGCTCCTTCTGGGGCTTCGCAGTCTCGGTTTTGCCGGTCACCGGCTTTTCGGAACTGCGGCACACCAGCAGCAGCCGGCCGGCGGGATCGCCGATCGCATCGCGGCGGGCCAGGGTGTTGCTGCTGGCGGGGGTGGATGTCTGGATGATCGCCCAGAGGGTGTCCTTGCAGCCGCCGGGCAGGCGGGGGTGATCCATCAGGGGATCCGCCAGTTTGCGGGCTTGGCTGCAGGTGTCGCTCGTGTTCTCACGGGCGCAGGCCAAGGCCGCCAGCTGCACGTCCCGCAGGGTCTCAGGACTCGGGTAGGCCACAGCTCCCTGGGCCTGGGCGCGGAGCGGTAGGGCTTGGATGCCCAGGGCCAGGGCCGCGGCCAGCAGCTGGAGGGAGCGGCGCCGGTGGCGAGGAAGGGCGACCATGGGATTGGTGGAGCGTGCTCCCATCATCGGATGCCCCTTAGGGCCTGCCACACCACCGGGTTGGGTGTGTTCAAACCATTGCTGCTGTTTGTGCTCACCGCCCTGATGGAGCTGGTGGGCTGTTATCTGCCCTACCTGTGGCTGCGCCAGGGCCGTAGCGCCCTGTTGCTGATCCCCGCTGCCTTTTGTTTGGGGCTGTTTGTGTGGCTGCTGAGTTTGCACCCAGCCGCCAGCGGCCGGGTCTACGCCGCCTATGGGGCGGTGTATGTGTCGATGGCGTTGGTGTGGTTGTGGCTGGTGGATGGGGTGGTGCCCACCAACCGCGATCTGCTGGGGGTGGCGGTGGTGCTGGCGGGGCTAGGGGTGTTGCTCAGCGGCGGATCCCAACGCCCCTGAGGGGCTCAGAGGCTCCAGCAGCGTTCCAGCCGTTGGCGCAGCTGAACCCGACGCAGCCGCTCCTGCAGCTGCCAAAGCTTCAGGCCCACCATCAGCAGAAACAGGACCCGGGCTGCGAGCACGGGGACAGGCCTATTTCTTGCCCCCTTCCAGGTTGGTGTCCGAGCCGTTCTGATGGCCGTTGAGGTGCTTCTCGCAGGCGTGGCTGCTGCTGCCGCCCAGCAGGCACAGGGCAGCAACGGCGAGGGGCAGCAGGCGGCGCATGAACACGGTTCTAGTGCCAGCACCCTATGGAACATTCCCCATGGCCGCCAGCGTGCGTTGCCGAATGCCCATGGCTGACGCCGCCGATGGGTTCGTTGGGGCAGCCTCCGTGAAGAGTGATTGAGGCGTGGGCCGGCCGCTCGCCGCCGATCCCAAAGTGGAAGAAATCCTGAAGAGGCTGTCGTGTTCGGAGTCTGGTCGCGCAAATGCGGAGAGTGCGCCAATTACTCCGGCTGCGTGGATTCCAAGGGGCTGTGCCGCGTGTGGGGCACGTTGATCGCCTCGGCCTCGTCACTGCCTGGGCAATGCCCCCATTGGACCAGCCGCGAGGCGGTGGCTGCGAGTGGCCTGGGGGCTTCGCTGGGCTCCTGAGCGGGCTGCTAGCGGCTTGCCGTGCTTTAGGGCTGCTTTGCCCAAATCCGTTCAAGGCTCTGGCGGAACGCCCTCTCGCTTAGGGGCCGGGCCAGGTCGCGCCTGCGAAGCGTGCTGCCGATCCACCAAACCTGCAGACCGCCAAAGACCAGGGCGAACAACGCGAGTTGCAGGTATCCCGCGTTCAGGCGATCCATGCTGCTCCGGGCGCGCGATTGCGGGCTTCTGGTTTAGCCGATGCCCCCAGGGCTTCGCCGGCGGACTTGACCCATCACGCGCCAGTGAGTCGTACGGACGTACTTGCTTGATTGCGATGGCTGATGCTCGCCCGGTTGGATTCGCTGAGGAGTGGGAGTACCTAGATGGGGGCGTGCTGAGACCTGCCCGCTCAGGGGCCGTCTTCATCACCTGCCAGCACTTTCGCTACGAGGTTGGCGCCGGTGCATCGCTGTGCTCACCTGCACGATTCACCAGGGCTTGATTCCCCAGGGCGAGCACCTCGCCAAGCGGTGCTGTCAGTGGATGGGTCGGCGGGAGCGGGCGGTGGGCTGGTGCCCAGAGGCTGGGTGCCGGAATCGTGTCGTCCCACCAGGTTGAAGCTCCTCGCGATGTCAAGGCCTTTGGCCACCCATCAAGAGGCGGAAGAAGACCTCCTGATCGCGCTCCAGAACTGCGAAAACGACCTGGGCGCCGACGAGGGAGGTCTCTTTGACCTGTGAATGCCCTGCCAGCCAGTCACCCCATAAAAAAGCGGACCCGTCCAGGACCGCTCGATGACCTCTGTGATCCTATGAAGTTCTGTAACGGACCGTGAGCGGATCGCCTAGCTGCCCTTGTTCGCCCAGATCCGCTCCAGTGATCGCCTGAACTGGTCCGTGCTCTTGTTGGTCGTGCCTCGCTGACGCCAGGCGCTGGTCAATCGCCAGAACTTGACCCCAGCAGCGACCGCAAAGACCACCCACGGCATCAGCATCCAAAGGGGGGTGGTCGCCATGCTGCCTATTTCTTGGCGCCTTCCTGGGGTGGTGTGCCTTGTTGCCCACTCATCTGACCGCAGCAGCAGCACTGGGCGTAAACATTCGTTCCGATCAGCAACGTCGCAGCGGTCAGGACAAGGAACAGCAGGCGCTTCATCAGGTCTTGAGCGGAGTCGTAATCCCACTGTATGGACGCTTTCTGCTGGTGGCGACTTCCTCGGCGAGAAGGGACTCAACGGACTCCTTGACCTAAACCACTCAACGCGACTCGTGCGGGTGTTCTTGCCTTGCTTCTGTGACCGCCTCTCACGCTTTGACCCCCTCAGAGGAGTGGGATGACCTGGAGTGGGATGTACTGAAACCATCCCGCACCAGTGCCGTCTGCATCACTTGCCAGCACTTCCGCTACGAGGTCGGCAGGCACTGCATCACCTTGCTGACCTGTCCCATTCACCAGGGTCTGATTCCCCAGGGCGAGTACCTGACCAAGCGGTGCGCTCAGTGGGTGGCACGGCGGGAGGTTCGTCGGGGGTGGTATCCAGAAGCAGCGTGACGCAGATGGGCAGCGTGTTTACGATGAAAATACCGTGTCCGAGAACACATTTCGCCCTTCTCTATAAAAGATAAATACTTATTATTCACCCGAATTGTTCGTGCTAATGCGCCCTTTGCCTTTGCTGCTTACCGCAGCACTGATCTCCTTCCTGCCAGTGACTGCAGGCGCGCAACAGGGGTCCCATGGGCATGGGAACCATCACATGCATCACAGCAGTCCAACGCCAGCAGTGCCGTCGCGCGACAATGTCCATGCTGCCCATCAGCACGATATAGGACCAGCAGGAGAGACCTACGACCTTCGCTTCATCGACGCCATGGTCCTGCACCACCAAGGCGCATTGCTGATGAGCGAGTTCGTTTTCAATATCGGTTCTCCAGGGGTCGGTGCCCTTGCTCATCAGATTTGGGATGATCAGGCGCAGGAGATCAAGGCAATGTTGCAATGGCGTAAGGCGTGGTATCCCGAGGCGCCTATCTATTCAGTTGTTTACCTACCAGGAGGAGATCCTAACTCCATGACTGGTTTGACTCCGATGACTGCTGAGCAGATCGCTGCAATGCAGATGATTGATGGTACACCCACCAAGAAGACACGGGTGACTTGGTTTCTAGAGGGAATGCTCCATCACCATGGGGCGGCATTGATGATGGCGCATGATGCGCTCAAGAAAAGCACCAATCCAACAATATTGAGACTTTCGCAAGATATCATTAATGCTCAGGGTGAGGAAATCTTGCAGATTCGCAGTTGGCTCCAGTTTGACGGTTTGAATAAACCTGAATACCATGACTATGATTCGCTTTTTGCCAGGTAGTCGCCTGCGCGTTCTCGCTAATCCTTCTCATCCGTTTTTGCAAATGTCAAGATTGTGCGGTAATCTAAGTTCGATTGTATTTGTCTTCTGTCTGGCTTTTTGTTGTTCTGCCGCCCACGCGCACGGTCGGGGCATGTATCGGACTCAGGCAGAGGCAGAGAAGCGGGCAGCGGAATTGAAGTGCAAAGGAACCTTTAAAATTGATGATGCTTGGATGCCGTGCTCCAGTGAGCATGAAATGCATGAAGCGCTTCAGAAAAACTAGCAACCTGCTCTGCCGAATCATGAGAGGCAAAGTCGACTCCCGTAGGATTCATCGTCTTCTGGTACCTGTTTGTGCGGTCCCTTTGATTCTTACTTCCCTGAGTGGATCGCTTTATGGCGCTTTGACCGATAGGGGTGTTGAAGTCACCTGGTTGCTAAAGATGCATACAGGCAACTTTGGATTGTTCAATCTCCAACCTTACTATTCCGCCATCCTTGGTGTCCTAACCGTTGTTCTTGCTTTGTCTGGCATTGTGATGTTTTTAGGCGTCAGACGAGGCAGGTTGGATCCTTCAGTCAATTGATCTTGGTGTATTTGAGAGTTTCTCACGCACTTCTTTTCCCCAAGGGTTTGCATCACCTGCCAGCACTTCCGCTACGAGGTCGGCAAGCGCTGCGTCACGCTGCTGACATGCCCGATCCACCAGGGTCAGATTCCACAGGGTGAGCACCTAACCAAGCGGTGCGATCAGTGGGTTCCTCGGCGGGAGGTTTGGGAAGGGTGGTGTCCTGACGCGGGGTGAAACATTGACCTCCGGCTGCTGGGTCCTCCCCTTGCGCAAGAAGCCAACTCCTGAGCCACTCAAGCCATCTCAGCTCCTTCTGATTCCCTGCTCAGTTCCGCTGAACCCCACTGCCGCATCGCCTGCGGTTCGCCGTCAGCTTGCGTGCTAGCCGTCCGCTAATCCCCAGCTCCGCCCCCTGCCAGAGGCGATCCATCTCACGGGTGAAGTGCGCCGCCAGCAGGGGGGACTCGATCACCAGCAGCACTTCGTCGTTTTGATGGGCAGCACTGGGGCTCCAGTTGAAGCTGCCTGTGATCACGGTGCGGTTGTCGATCACAGCGAACTTGTGGTGCAGCTTGTCGCCGCCCGGGAGCTGCGGGATTCCCACTCCTTGGCTGGGGCGCTGCAGGGGCTGATTGCCCGCTTCGAGCTTGCAGTGCTGGTCCGCCAGTGCAACCCCCAGCAGATCCAGAACTTCAGAGAAAGGCCGGCTGG
>Ga0310332_10064_pt1 | contig 30867 bp, 1 predicted proteins | sample LakMicSRFLOrngD5_FD_195546 | JGI IMG/M metagenome (GOLD analysis project Ga0310332, IMG submission 195546) | Enriched freshwater cyanobacterial communities from Lake Michigan, Michigan, United States - MI23.SRFL.Orng.D5 (v2) (version 2) | ecosystem: Environmental > Aquatic > Freshwater > Lake...
TCGCCTAGGAGCGCTCGAACCGTTGCCGGCAGATTGTTTGGCAAGGGCGCTTGCTCAAGGCTCACCACATAGGTGCGAGTGCCAGCGACGCCTGATGCCGGCTCCGCCTGATGAGACTCAGAGATAAGGTTAAAACCGCCCCCGATGAGCGGGCTCCACGCTGGCTGCAGGCTCCACAACTCGGCTAGGGAGGGATCAATGAAGGGGATACGTTTAGCTTTTGACATGATGTTCAACTAAATAAGTCGAGCAGGAGCCTGAAAAAGACCACCCATAGGTGGATGCACTAATAATAGCAGCTATAGACGGCTAGTCCCCATCGGTCATGGCAGCTCTGGTCCCTACGATCACTGCAGCAGTGCAAGCCTAAACCCTGTCGTATCAAGCGATTCGGGCTGATGCACCAAGCTCCAGTCACACTCAGACATACATTGAGGCACCCTCGGAACCCTGGAACGGTCGCCTACCGCCCACACCCCCAGCGCCTTTAGATAGCAGCCGGGTCGTCGCCCTTGGTATGGGGGTCCATCTCTCGGCGTAGGCCAAACGGGCGAGGCCAACCGTGGGGAGCTCGCTCAGCAAGGCGGAGTTGGGGGCGGCGGAGCATGCCCTGGAACGGGCCAATGAAGCTGAAATGTCCGCGGCAGGCGTGATAGCCCTCGATGGCGCCCATGCAAATCTGGACCTTGGCCAGCTGGCGGATCCGGGTAGGAGATGGCGTCTGAATCAGGACTGGGGATAGAAGAGATGCCGGAAGCCCTTGGTGACCTCCTTCCCTGAGGAACCTCGAGGAACGTTGAAGCTCCTTGCCACGGGATACGGGGTGGTGCATACCCATCCAGAAGGGTTGCGGAAACAGGGTCTCGATGGCGAAGCGGTGGCAATCTGCCTCTACCGTGACCTTGTTGATGGGCACGACCAGGGACTCCATCCAGGAGATGGATAGGGATGGACGCTCTTCTAGAGGCACCCAAAGGCGGCCTGAATCAACCCGCCGACACAGCCAAGCGTCGACCTTAGCGATATCTGGGCGTTGGCCAGAAAAAGTGCAGTAGTGGTGTCATCATTCAATCACCAACTTGGTTCTCCCGATTTGGTAGCAGCGCCAAACGACCGCCCGCCTGCGCTCGTCTAGTACGTCTCAAAAGGAGAGCCGGAAGACTTGTAAACACGCAGCACAGTGCTGCGCTTCTGCGCTAAGATTGTAAGAAGCAATTTTCTTGTACTTTGGACAATTTCCTAGGTGCCAACTACGGTCTGAACCAGGGCGATCTCGCCGCTGGCTCCCTTGGCACACGGGGACCACTCCAAGGCTGGACCTGGGATCGGCTCGAGGATCCACTGCTGCCCCTCGGTTCTCTTGCGAACCCGGGCGCCCTACTGAGTACAAGTCTGGATAGGGGCAGTCCATTGCGTCTCAGCGTGGTGAGCCTGGAGGATGACCAGCTGCGGGCCCTCGCCGACGAGCTAAGGCGCCAAGGCGAAACCGTGCTGGTGCTCGACCCCAGCCGCGACGGCTTGAACGATCTGGCACGCACCCTCAAGCATCAGGGGCGCCTTTACGACGAAATCCAGATCTTTAGCCATGGAGCCGACGACAGCTTCCGGGTTGGCAAAAATAATGTATCATCGCGTACCCTTTGGCGCTACCGCGGTGCCTTTGAGGCGATCGGCGATGCCCTCAGCCCGGGCGGCGATCTCCTGCTCTATGGCTGCAACCTGGCGGAAGGGGCTAAAGGCAAACAACTGATCGAGCGTCTGGCATCGATCACCGGCGCCGATGTGGCGGCCTCCACCGACCTCACCTATGCCAACGGCCAAAGCAGCGATTGGGATCTGGAATGGTCTGCCGGATCCATCGACAACCGGGACTTCCAGGATGTCCTGACCGGCTTGAACTGGCAGGGCCAGCTTGGCGGTACGGCCACTCTCTCTGGATCTGAACTCAGTGTCACTGGAGCCTCCGGGGCCATCGGCATCAGCCGAAATTCAACCGGTATCTCCCTCACCGGAACCACCCAAACCACCCTCGGTAATAGCAGCACTGTCATCAATAAGGTGACCGTGAGTGGCACCAGCTTTGAGATCAGTGGTATCAACCTGGATGCCGTCGCCACAGACACGATTTACCCGGCCGCCTACGATGTAATACTCACAGCTACGGGGTCCTACGACGCAAACAGCACAGCAAACAGTGGCGATCTCAAGGTATCCGGTGCTATACGCTCATTTGGTGGCAATGTCAGCCTAACTAGTCCCGGCAAGATTACGATTCGACCCACAGATACGAACTCCATATCTACCCTCATTGATGCGCGCACTTGGTTAGAAAGCGCCCCGGCGACAACTGCAGGAAATTTAACCATCAACTTCCAGAGCGAGGGTCGCGACCTGCCGCTGCTACTCTGGATGCCCCAAGTTGACGTTAACCTTGAAATAGGCAATACATCAGGCACAGGCAAAACACAGCTCTTTGCCAAAGACGTAACGATTAGTGGGTCTGCATCAATCGCCTCAGACATCATTAGCAACAGCGAGGAAAACCAAGGTCTAACCGTTCTCAACGAACTATTTGACACTGCCATTTACGGCATTACTACAGCTCTATCTCCCATTCCCGCAACCATAAAAACAGGGAGCACATCGGCTAAGGTTGCTTTTAGTAATGCCGAATTATTATCTAGCGGTTCAATCAACCTTGATTTGAGCTCAGAATTAAACCTCAAGGCCCCCTCCTATGGCAGTGCCTGGTGGCAAAACTCGATGTTACTCTGGTCTGCTGGCGTTGCAGTTGGCTCAACGACCACAGACTTATCCTTTAAAGCCACCACTCTTAATACGACAGGTGGAGATATCACGATCAAGACAGCCAGTGAGAACAAATTATTAGCAGACTCAACCCTCAAGGTCGACCCACAAAACACCAAAGATAACAACAATAAAGTAGTATCAAGTTTTGGAGTCACTGTCGGAAACACAAAAAGCACCATACTTCTTGATGCAAATTCCCAGATTAAAGCCACTGGCTCCGTTAGCATTAACAATGAAGCGAAACCCACTGCCGAGACAAAGTCTGCCGCTGTACTTTTCTATGGTGGAAGAGGTGCCGCATCGGCCACGATTGGCTATGACAAGACTAATGCGTCTGTACAAATCGACGGCCTAGTCCAAAGTGAAGGACAGAGCTACGCCGATCCAAAGGCAACCTCGAGCCTGTTTAGCTCCTTTTGGAATTACATTCAAACTGGATCCCTGCCTAAATACACGGTAACAACATCAGCCGACGTTCCCGTAACAACCAATGTAAGCCTGAGCACTGGACAGATTGTCAGAACAACGAACGGAGATCTATACAAGTTCATCGGTAGCAATGCCACAACTCTTGACCTGCAAACTCTTAATGTCACAACTGACTCCCGTTTCACGGTAATCGGGTCATCCACATTCGCTTCCAACACCGGCCTAAAAGTTGGCGACGAAGTCAAAGTAGAGAATGCCGCGACTGGTTACGCCTTTAAAGTTCGTGCCCTAGCCGATGGAACTAAAGTTCTAGAAAGTCGCGATGGAATTGAACTGACGCGCACCGGCTCCAACACGACAATTACTGTCAACACTGGGGATCGCATCCTTGGCAATGACGGCAGGCATTATCTTTACAGCGGCAGCACATCCCTAAGCACAACGCTCGATAACCTTAATCCCAGTGGAGCAAATTGGTCGATTGCACCATTGCTTGAGTCGGGCGCTGTCATGCAAATCACCGCCATTCTAGACAACGCAGTTGCAGGAAAAGATTATATCCTGGCAATCGGCCAACCTTTAGATCTAATCAAGGAAGAGGCAACTGGCGCAAGCCACGGTATATACAAAGTCAACGATACATTGTTTGATGCCAGCAAAGCAACGACCGTCGACTTAGTTAATAATGAGCTTGTTTTAACACCAGCAACCGGTTCTCGTGATGCGTTTGGGCCAGGCCAACCAGTAACTTATTATGTTCTCAAAGATAAGGCCTCTGAGCAGGATAGCTATCCGATCGGAGGACTATCGGGTGATACACTTTATTATGTCATACCTCGCGGGGGAGACAGATTTGCGTTGGCCTTAACTCCCGATGATGCCTTAGCAAACCGAGCAATCGATTTTACCCAGCTTGGCACGGGCAGTCGGCACATTCTCCACTACGACCTAGGGACGAATACCACCGTTAAGGCCACACTTGGGAGCATTGGCACCAATGACTACGTCCCCCCCTCCGTTCCGGTTGCTCAAGTTTCGAGCCTCGTCTTGAGTGGCAGCTATGAGGTTAATGATATTATCACCATTACAGTACAGAATCAAGGTGTTGCAAATACAATCCCCCAAGATATCACCTATAAAGCAACCAGCTCTAATCTAACTGTCATCCGAGATGCAATTGTCAGCCTCCTTAACAATAGCAGCGGAATTGGAACAGGTACAGATTCCTATCTACAAGCAGCTGCAGCAACAACCAGCGGAGAAACCGCAATCAATATCACCGCTAAAACGGCAGGGAGTCCTTTTCTCCTAATCGCTGGTGCGAGCAACGGCCCAATAGCCTCCAACCCAGACCGCACGCAAGCCATCGTTGTAGAAAGTATCACCCTAAATGTAACCCCCCCCAATCAACTCAATAAGAAGCTTTCTCTCACTGATGTCCCTGCTGGGCTAGGTGATTTGAGCACAGTTCAACTTAGTTCTGGCTTAATACAAACATCCACTAATGCCCTAATCGGTGCCCAAGCCTTCCTCACGGCATCGAGTGAGCTGATCAATAGTGCCGGTACCAGCCTGAGCAGCACTGCCAGCCTCACCTTGCAACCAGGAGAGGTGCTCTATGTAGAAACGACAACTAGTGGTACAACAACAGGCTCCTATCGTCGCTACACAGGAACGTCAACCTGGTCTGGAACAGCAAGTGCCCTTAGAACTGCTCTAACAAGTGACAACACAAACTGGTTAGCCAATTCAGGCCCATTGGTACAGCTAATCCGCCCGGGGACTAGCACAACTGACTATCGATTACAAACTACCACTTTAGGGACACCTGACCTTAGAAATAGCAATCTATCGGCGAAATCCGCTGCAAGCTTAACATTTACAGTGCAAACTCCTGCCGTCGTATTCAATCCTGGTAATGCCGTAGATAATGTCAATAATACCCTAACACTTGAAGGCCTCGGTGCTAGCACCGGCGAACTCATCAAATACAGCGCTGATCCAACTTATACGAGCACGGTTGATCAAACAACATTCCTGCCAGTCACCTCCAGTGGCATGACCAATGGAACCAATATTTGGTCTGGCATCAGCCTGCCTAGCACAGCTACCAATACAAATGGAATTTATAAACTGACCTACTATTCGAGCAATCCGCTTTTTGCCACTACAGGTCGGGCCCCTGCCACTGATCCCCTTGGCGGCTTGCAAGAGGGCCAAGTTATTTATGCAAAAAAAGGAACAACCACAGGCACAATCGATCTATTCCAAAATGCCGCAGCAACGCAATCCCTCATTCTCGACACTAGTGATACCAGCGCTAATGCGACTCACTATTTCAAACTTAGCGTCAATGTTCTACAACCATCGCAAGCCGTTGGGGGCATCATCCCCGACAAAGAGTTACTGCTAATAGCCCTTGGCGGTGATCGTTATCAACTCGTTGAGGATAGTGCTTCCCTCGAACGTGCCTTCCCACGCAACTTGCTAGGCAGTCAAATCAGCTCCACAACTCGTCTAAGCAAGGTCGTAGATGATGAAGTTGCTGGCGTAGACATTAAATCAATAATTGAGGCTGAAAATAAGGTAGAAGCAGAAACGGGCCTGGGTGGAGAGCCTGCCTTGAATGACTATCTTAGCAATGCAGGTGTGAGCACATTAATGGCAAAAGGGTTGAAGGGTGTGATGGATAAACTATTTCAAATCGACATCAATCCAACCCGATCTAATGCAGAGCAGGGAAGCTCAATCAGCGGCTCCATTGCACTAAACTTGGGAGAACACATTGCTAGTGTTGAACAGGGCAGCACTAGCAAAATAATTGCTGCGGCAAGCAAGTCTGTCAACGTTGACTCTTCGATTGAAGCCACATTCAAAAATATTAACAAATCAGAGACTGAGCAACCCTCTTCTGCAGCGGTTAATGTATCGCTCGGCGTCAACAACCTAAGCAATACCGCAAAAAATAATCTAAACGGATTAATCCAAACCTCTGGCGAAGTTACCATAGAAGCAACAACGAAATATCCCAGCCTTTTCATGGAAACATTTGGGAGTTCCGAAAAAATCGGCGAATGGTTCCAATCACCTACAAACATAGCTGACGCAATCTCCGATGTGACTGGGGTTTTTGTTGGTGAATCATTTAACAGTTTTTCACAAGTAAGAATCGCCGGCCAAGTAAAAAATGGCAAGCATAAACAATCCGAGGTAGGTATCGGTATTGGCATTAATATCAGCAATATCACCTCAGTTAATACCAATACGGTAGCCGGAACCATATCTGCGGGCGGTTTAACACTTATTGCATCTAATCAGATCGATTTCATCCGTGGTGCGGGCTCAATCCATATCGATTTCAGCCCGGAAACATTAGTGGGAGTTGCCAGCAAGCCTGCGAACCAGAGAGCCTCGATTCGCAGTGACGTTCTATCCGCTGGCAATGTTGCCAAAAATGGCCTGGGCGCTTCGATCTCAATTATTACGCCAATTAATACCACACAAAATAACTTTACCGCCACGTCAATTGTCACCTTGGGAGGAGCTCTTTCGGCAACAGCAAGCCAAAGTGGTAAAAGTGTGGGGGTTGCAGTTGGATCAGGTTCGTCGTCCAATCTTGGCTTGAATGGCGGTATTCTCGTAGAGACTGGAGCTATTAATACGACAGAAAATGTTCGCGAATCTGGCGCCAAACTTCAAGCTGCCTCGGCTAGTTTCACGGCGTCAGATAAGTTAGCTCAAGCAGATTTTTCTGGTGCCGTCCAATTTAGCAACTCCATTGGGATGGGGCTCTCCCTAATCCTCAATGATCTCCAGCGCAAGACCAGAAATCGTCTTGATGCCAGTGGACTCAACCTCACGGACCCTTCAGGCTTGCAAGCTACTGCAACAAACACCGGTGATCTATTAACGATCGCTGTAGCAGGGGCGATTAGTACCAGCTCACAAAGCCAGGATCCAACCAATGACAACTCTACAAGTAAGTGGATGCCCCAAATCAGTACCTTTGGGGTTTCTGGTGCTGGCAGTGTGGTCGTCAATAAGCTAGATGGTAATGAGTCCAGCTCCACGCTCACAAGTAGCAACACGACACCTGTTGCAATTACGGCACCAGCGGTCACCCTCACGGCAAAAGATACAACCGAAGTGCGGAACTGGGGTGGGGCGGTAGCCTTTGGTAAGCGGGGTGCTACGACCCCTACTGCAACAGGAGACTTGGCCAATCGAGGTCAGGCAAGCATCGCTGGCAGTGCCAACTTCAACTACATCAGCCGCGATGTAAGTAGCAGCCTCAGTAATGTTGATTTTGGCGCCCAACAAACCACCCTCAACCTCAACAGCAGCACAGAAGGCGCCATGGCCACTGCCGGGGCGATCAGTCTCTCCATCGCTGTCTCACCAGGCAAGACACTTTCGATTCCAGGCTCCCTCGCCGTCAATAAGAACGCTAGTTCCAGCCAATCACCAACGACTAAAGCATCAATCAGCAACGTTCGCGGTACAGCAATTAAAAGCTTGAACGCAACCGCCATTGAAGCTGCTGATGCAAGTGCCTATGCCGGCAGTCTCGGCCTCGCCGCCAACCCCCTCCAACCTTCCACCACACCGGCCAGCGGTCCTCAAGTGGCAGCCACTTTTGGTTTCTCCGTTGCCATCAATGACCTTCAAGCCGGATCGTCGGCTGAACTCAAGGGCAGCACCCTGACTACCACCGCTGCTGCTCCCATCACCATTCGGGCCAAAACAAGTGACGTTGACCTCCAAACGGTCAGCATCTCTGCTGCAGGCTCCTCCAGCACATCCTCCCCTGGCTCCGCTTTAGGTGCCTATGCCGTATCCGGCGCTGGCGCTGGCGCTGAAAACAAATATTCCAGCCCGATCACCGCAAGGATCTCGGGTAGCACCATCAATGCTCCCAGCAGCGGCAGCGGTGCCCAGCTCACCATTGATGCCTCCAGTGATGAGCAGGTGCTTGCCGTCACTGGTGGTGTCGACATCGCCATTGCCCAAGGCACGGGCAGTGGCGCCTCCGGGGCCCTCTCGGTTGGTGCTTCCGCCTCCCATAACACCCTTTCAGGTGGTATTTCAGCCCTAAGTAGCGGCGACAGCACGATCACGGCGAACACACTCAACCTCACCAGCACCGATAGCAGTTCCATCGGTGCCTATGCCATTGCCGGTTCAGCCAGTGCCGCCTCCGGTGCCCTCGGTTCTGCCTTCAGTGGAGCCTTGGTAGGCGCAGGTACCGGCAACAGCATCAGCCGCAGCGTCGATGCCCGCATTGGTGACCCGACGGCCACCACCTCGGCCACAGGTGAAATCAACGTCGTCGATGCGACGATGCGGGCCCGCCGTAGTGAGGAGTCTCGGATCGTTGCTGATGCGGCCGGTGTTGCCATAGCGGCTGCTCGGAGTTCTGCCAGTAGCGCCATGTCCGCCGGAATCGCCGGCGCCTTCAGCTTTAACACCATCTCGGGAGGTGTTACCGCTGGTGTTTACAACATCAACGATTTCACCGCCACAGGCAATGTCACGATCGAGGCCCTAGCGGCCCGGGGCAAGGGCGGCAGCAACATTGATACCTTCGCTGGGGGGTTTGCCGTCTCCCTCAACCAATCCTCTGGTACCAGTGCCGGCGGAGCCAGTTTGGGCTTAGTGGTGGCACGCAACACCATTAACGATCCCCTCACTGCCATCATTAAAAATGTTAAAGGCGGCGCCGATAACAAAATCAAGGCTGGCACCCTCACGATCAACGCCAATAACGATCGCGTTATCAAAGCTGATGCCGCCGGTGGGGCCCTCACCATTAGCAAGAGTGCCAGCACAAGCGGCTCCCTCGCCATCGCGGCCGTCGACGGTAAAAACACCATCAGTGGTGACATCTACGCCGGTGTTGACCTCGCTGGCATCGAGCTTGAGACCACCGGCAATGGCATCAACCTCGGTGGCATTCTCTCCAGCCTCGATGTCCTCGCCTCCGACACCTCGATGATCCAGGTGTTCAGCGTTGCGGCCGCCATTTCCATGGCCCAGGGCACCAACAGCCTCAGCCTCAGCGGTGGCGGTGCTGGCGCCACCAACACAATCAGCTCCAGCCTCCAGGCTGTGGCCAGCGCCGCATCCCTGCGCGGCACCGGCACAGGCCGTCATCGCGTCCGCGCCACCACCACCAAAGGCACCACAACTAGCAGCGGTGATAGCCGCCAGATCAAGGCTGCCATCGGCGCTGGTGCTGCAGCTGGTGGTGCAGGTGCTGCAGGTGGTGGTGCAGGTGGTGCTGCCATCGGGGTCAGCACGGCCGATAACCTCATCAATTGGGACAGCGCCAACAAAAAATCCTCTGGCGCGGGCGTGAGCGCCAAGCTTGATGTGGCGTCCACCGCTATTTCCGGTGCCCTAGAGCTGGGCTCCATCAATGCCGATCGCATTGACGCCACAGTCGCCTCCGTGGCTGTTGGCCTCGCCTATTCAGGCACTGGTAGTGCCATGGCCATCTCGGCCGCTGGCGCTGGCGCCACCAACAGCATTGGCACCGGCTCTACCGCCCAGATAGTCGCTCGCAGCAGTGGCGCCGGCCAGCTGCAGGCTGGCTCGATCAACCTCACCACCTTGGACATTGGCCAAATCCAATCCGGGGTTGGCGCTGGCAGCGTCGCCATCTCCTATGCACCCAGTGGTTCCTCCGTTGCGCCAGCCATTGGCGCAGCCACCTCCACCAATACCCTCGCTGGCAACAGTGATACCTCCATCTCCGGCTTTACCGGCGTGCGCACCACCAGCGGCGACCTCACCCTGCGCACCAGCCGCGAACTCCTCGATGCCAATGGTGCCAGCCTCACCATCCGCCGCATCGATAGCACCGCTGCCGCTGCAGCGGTTGCCGTGGCAATCGGCAAAAACTCCCTTGGCGTCGCTGGCGGCGGTGCCTCCTCCTACAACACCATCCTCGGTGAGACCACCGCCTCCATTGCCAGCCCCTCGATCATCAGCGCCGGCAAGCTCAGCGTTCTAGCCAGCTCGCCGGGCACGATTAACGCCAAAATCATCGCCGTTTCGGCTGCTGGTAGCGGTGGCACCGGTGGTAGTGCCGGTGCCGCCAGCATTGGCGTCAGCATTGCTCGCAACTTCATCGGCGCCACCCAGGGCAACCCTGCCCTCTCCGGCGGCAGTCCAACCTTTGCCAATAGTGGCGACGGCAACCGCATCTCCGCCACCATCTCGGGGACCACTGCCAACCCCCTGGGCACCCTGACGGCCGGCGGCGCTATCCGGGTTGAGGCCAGCAATACCGCCACCATTAAGGCGGAAGTGGTCGCCGTTTCAGCCGCTGTTGCCGCCGCCTCCGGTGGAGGGGCCGTGGCCCTCAGTGGCGCCGGCAGTGAGGCCACCAATGTCATCGCCACTAGCACCACCGCCACCATCGCTGGCAATTCCGCCTCTGGCAGTAGCTCCAGCCTGAGCAGCACCGATCTCACGATCCGCGCCTCCGATGTGGCCAGCATCGATGCCACCGCTGTTGGCGCCTCCCTCGCCGCCAGCTTCAGTGGTGGTGCCGCCGGAGCCCCATCGATCGGCATCTCGCTTGCCACCAACACCATTCGCCGCAACACCAAGGCCGAACTGGCGAACTTCGCCTCGGTTCTGCCCACCGGCAATGTCTCGATTACCTCCACGAACAACGGCACGATCAATGCCAAATCAATTGCAGCCGCGATTGCAGTTGCCGTAGGTAGTGGTTTCTCGGCTGGCCTAGCCGGCGGCGGCGCCAACAGTTTCAACACGATCACAGGCGATAACCAGGCCCTCGTCACTGGCGCCAACCTCGGCTCTGCCTCCACCGCTTGGAATGGCACCGTCACGGTAAGTGCCACCGATACCTCCTCAATCAACGCCAAGGTGGACACGATCAGCGCCGCTGGCGCTGGCGGGGCCAATGGCGGCGCCGCTGCCATTGGTGTGGCCCTAGCCCGCAACTTCATTGGCGCCACCCAGGGCAACCCTGCTCTCTCCGGCGGCAGTCCGACCGTTGCCAATAGTGGCGACGGCAACCGCATCTCCGCCACCATCTCGGGAACCACTGCCAATCCGCTTGGCACCTTGCGGACCAGTGGCGCCATCCGGGTTGAGGCCAGCCATAACGCCACCATCAAGGCTGAAGTTGTCGCCGTTTCTGCCGCAATTGCTGCTACGGCTTCAGGGTCCGCGGCCCTCAGTGGCGCCGGCAGTGAGGCCACCAATGTCATCGCCACCAGCACCACCGCCACCATCACGGGCAATGGCGCCCCTGCCAGCAGCTTGGCTAGCTCCGATCTCACGATCCGCGCCTCCGATGCGGCCAGCATCGATGCCACAGCTGTCGGCGCCTCCCTCGCCGCCAGCTTTAGCGGTGGTGCCGCCGGAGCCCCATCCATTGGCATCTCGCTTGCCACCAACACCATTCGCCGCAACACCAAGGCCGAACTAGCGAACTTCGCCTCGGTTCTACCCACCGGCACTGTCTCGATTACCTCCACCAACACCGGCACGATCAACGCCAAATCGATTGCCACAGCCATTGCCGCTGCCGTCGGCAGTGGCTTTGCGGCCGGTCTAGCCGGCGGCGGAGCCAACAGTTTCAACACGATCACAGGCAATAACCAGGCTCTCGTCACCAATGCCAACCTCGGCGCATCCGGCACCACTTGGAATGGCACCGTCACGGTGAGTGCCACCGATACCTCCTCAATCAACGCCAAAGTGGACACGATCACTGCCGCCGGTGCTGGCGGGGCCAGTGGCGGCGCCGCTGCGATTGGGGTGGCCTTGGCCCGCAACTTCATTGGCGAAACCCAGGGCAATAGCGGCCTCAGTGGTGGTTCGCCCCAAGCCTTCTCCAACCTGCTCGGCGGCAGCGGCAACCTGGTTCGCGCTGCCATCACCAACTCCAACCTTTACGCCAAAGGAGCGGTATCGGTGACGGCCAGCAACGCCGCCACGATCACGAGCTACGTCGATAGTTTCGCGGCTGCACTCTCGGTAACCGCCGGGGTGAGTGCATCCCTTGTCGGTGCTGGTTCCGAGGCCACCAACCGCTCCCTGGTGTCGGTTCAGGCCTTCCTTGGCGCCACAACCGGCAAAACCATCAACCTCGATAGCGGCGCCCTAACCGTCAGCACCAACGACACCACCTCTGCTGACACCACCGCCTGGGGCGCCGCCGTCGGCGCCAGCTTCGGTGGTGGGGTCTCCGGTGCGGCCGCCATTGGCGTGTCCCTAGCCCGCAACACCCTCAATAACATCCTCGCCACCAATGTAGAGAACATCGCCGCCGGTTCCAAGGTTGCGGCCCTCTCGGTCACGGCCACGAAGGCCAAAGCGGCCGATCGCGCTACCTCCATCTCCGCTAAATCGGCCGCGGTGGCTGTAGCCCTCAGTGGTGGCGCTGGCGGTGGTTCCCTCGCAGGTGGTGGCGCCGATGCCATCAACATCCTGCTCGGTGATGCCACCACCACCATCAACGCCGCCAACCTCACGGTCGCCGGTGCCGTTGCCCTGGGCAGTAGCAATAGCCAGAGCGTTGATGCCGGGGTTGGCGCAGGAGTTGGCGCTGGCTCCATGACCGGCGTCGGCGGAGCGATCGCCGTTGGTGCCGTCAAGGTGCAGAACCTCCTCGGCATTGCCACTGCTGACGCAGCCAACACCTCCCGCGCCAAGGTTCAAACCACGATTCTCGATTCAAGCCTCATCACCACTGGACTCGGCGCGACCAATCCAGACCTAACCGCCAGCAGTAGTTCAACGGCAACCTATAGCGCCCTAGCGGTACCGGTCAGCGTCGCCCTCACCACCGGCCAATTCGCCGGTGCCTTCTCCGGTGCTTTCAACGACTCCCGCATCGCTTACGACGTTCAAACAACCGTTAGCCGCTCCAATCTCATTGCTGCCGGCAATCTGGCGATCACCGCCACAAGCAATAACAACATCAGTAGTGTTAGAACAGATGCTGGCAGCGTTGCAGCCAGCTTTAATCCAGTAGCAGGCGGCGGCATTGCCATTGGTGCCGCTGAAAACAAAAACAGAATCGATAATATCGACAAAGTCAATATAAACGATGGCGCCAGCAACGCTGCTGGCACGCGCTATACCATCCAATCTAAGGGCAATCTCGTCATCAATGCCAACGATATTCGCAGCGATGTTTCCAAAGCGGATGCCACAACAACGGCCGTCTCCGCTGGAATCATTGCCGCCTCCGGCGGCGGCGCCGGAGTTTATAACACCGTAGCCAATACCATTGCAACCACGATTACCGGTGCCATCGATATCAACGCTGGTGTCATTGGTGATGGCAAGATCGAAACGGTAACAATCGAATCCGCCGATACCTCCATCGCCCAGATTGATCAAGTTTCCCTGGCTGGCCATTACAACTATGGTGACGCCATCACCATCAAACTCAGCTACGGATCCTTCGTCGACACGGTGACCTACACCGTCACCAACCTCACCCCTGCCGACATCCGCAGCGGCCTGATTGCCGCCATCAACGCCCAGGCGGCCACCCGTTACACCGCTGCGGCAGTCAGCACCGATCCCAACAGCCTCAACATCACAGCCAAAACCGCCAACCAGGCTTTCCTCAGCCAGGCCAGCACCACATCGGCTGGGTTCGCTTCTGGATCCTTAACCATCAATGCGGCGTCTTCTGCAGCCAAACTCAATTCTGAAATTATCGGCACCTCGGTGGCCGCTGGCTTGGGCATGGCGCTTGGCGTCGGTGTGGTCGAAAACCGCGTCGGCAATTCAATCACCACACTCACCCAGAGTTCGACCAGAACAGGCGGCAGCAACGCCCCCACTTTTGCCGCCTCTAACAACGTCACGGTCTCCAGTTCCAGTGCGGACGGCATTGAGCAAGCCAAGGTCATCAGCGTCTCCGCCTCTGTCCTGGTCGGGGCTGCTGTCAACAGCGCCAAAGCGATTAGTACAACCACCACCCGTTCCCAGGTTCAAGCCGGCTCGTTCTATTCCCCCTTAGGCACCACCGCCATCCAGTCCAGTGCGGTGAACACCCTCAACAGCGCCAGCTACGGCGGAGCGATCGGTGGCTTGGCAGGCCTGGGGTTGATGTTCGCCGAATCCACCTTGGGCAGCACGGCGGCAGACCCCGAGGTCCAGGCCCTCCTCGGTTCTGGCACCAGCATTGTGGCCAAGAATGTGGATATCACCTCCCTGTCGCGCGATAGCGTCTACACCGACAGCATTAGTGCTGCCGGCGGCTACGTCGGAGCTGGCGCCGGTGCCCAATCCAAGGCCACCACAAACCAAACCGTTCAGACCACCATCGGTAGCGGTGCCTCAATCAAAGCCAGCGGGACCCTGAAATTGTCCAGTCTCGTCGACCAATCCGGCGAGGATGGCAATGCCGGCGGCGTCGATAGCCGTGGTGAGGGGATCGCCGTCGCCGGGGCCTTTGCAGGCGGCGGCGCGTCCCTTAGCAACGATATTTACAGCAGAGCCACTCTTGATGTGGGCGCCAACAGCACCCTAAGCGCCAATTCGGTTGATCTATCTGCTGGCAATAGCCTCGAAAAAACAAAGTACGGACAACCCGACGGCAACGGCACCTCGCCTAAAGCCAACGTCAAGGTCGTGGTTGCTGGTTTAGCGGGCGGTGCTGGTAGTAGTTCCACCACCAACATCGGCAGTGACTCTGTGGAATTTGGTTCGGCAATCACCATTGCCTCTGGCGCCACCGTGCGTGCCAAAGGCAGCAAAGCCTCCCCAGGGACCCTGCAGATTCGTGCCAACAGTGATGTCTACGCCACCGATGACGGTGTCTTGGATGCCGTATCAGCCGTGGCGGTTGTATCGGGGTCATCGAGTGTCACCAACAAAGCCAAGGCCCGCGTCAATGCTGCAAGCGGTTCCCAGATCATTAACGATAGCGGCGATGTCATCATCACCGCCAAGAGTGATGGCACAATCAGCAGCTCCAATTCTGTTCTCTCAGGCGCCTTTGGCTTTGGCAACTCCTATGCCACCGCCATCAATACGCCCACAAATACGATCAACATCGATGGGGCCACCATCAAGGGCCAAACCATCAAGCTCTGGTCTGGCCTAGACGCCAGCGGCGTCCCGAACGTCCTTGGCAGCTTTGCTGACAGCCAGATGAATGCCGGAATCGTTGGCATTCCCATTCCGCGGGCCATCGCCACCAGCCAAGATACCAACACGATCTCGGTGTCCAATAACGCCCAGCTCCTAGCCCGCGGCAACGTGGAGCTCAAGGCCCAAACCAAGGATTGGGGTTCAACCCCCTCGAAACGCAGCTTTGCCGATGCCACCGCCTACATTCTCCTAGGGGTGCCGATCAATGGAACAGAAGATACAACCGACGCCACCACGAACACGATCACAATTGACGCTTCCTCCAAGCTCGTGGCCGGTTCCCAGCACCAACTCAAACTCCTGAGCTTGCCTTATACCACTGACCTCACAAAGCAGAACGGGTATCTCGGCCTCACCGGTTCAGCGTCTCTCACCTCAGCCCTAGTCAAAGACACCAAGCTCACAACAGCACAGCTCAACTCCCTCGGCCTTGATGGCTCGATGGACTACAGCTTCCGGCTGCTCGCTTCCCCCGCCAACTCGGTCGTTGATGTCAGCAATTTCATTGGCGTTGTGCTGCCCGATGCACTTTGGCTTGATCCCAGCCAAAGGCCCTACCTCGATATTGTCGATCTCGGCAGTGATTTGGCCCTAGAAGACACCCGCCTGTCTGACCTGATTGCCGCCAACGACACCTCCACAAGCGATCGGGCACTTTATATCTCCCAGCGGGAAGATATCCGCCGCCAGGCCGACCAATTGGGCTTGATTGATCCCAATACAGGCGTTATTCAAGGCAGCCTTGATGGCCTCGCCCTGCGTTTGCCGGATCTCTACGCAGCACCAGGATCGGTGTTCCTCGATGCCAGCGGCAGCGGCAGCAGCATCAAGGTCAACAACCAAACCCTCACTGCCACACCATCTAAAGCCCAAACGCCGAGCCAGATCAAGGCCTACAACGACGCCTCAATCACCGTCTCTAATACGGCACCTGTGATGCTGTTTGGCGAGGACATGGTGATCGATGACTCCAAGGTCGTTGATATCGTCAATGGCGTCTATAGCGTGTTTAATCCGGGCGCCCTCTACATCAATCGTCAGGGTGGATCATCCGGCGCCGGCGCCCCGATTACGGGCACGATCACCATCACCCAAAACGTCATCCCGAACATTCCCCTACCCGCCGGGTACCCCACCAACACACCCCCGCCAGATCTTTATCTCACCGGTTCGGTGATCAATGAAACCGGCGCCATTACGATCACGAATACAACCGATAGTGTGATCGTCTCTGGCGAGCTGCGTGGACAGACACTTAATATCACTTCTATTGGCAACTTCTCCCTTAATAGTGACACCTGGTTCCACACTGGCGCCGACCCTCGCCAATACCTGAACTACGACACCTATCGCTCCCAAGCCTTTGCCGCCGGAAACAACAGCAATGGCACTTACAGGGCGCCAGCCAGCAAAACTGAGTCGGCGACGACAATTAGTTCTGCAGCAAACGCCAAAGCTGGAACCATCTTCTCCCGCGGCGATATTTCCATCTCGGCACTTTATCTCAACATTGATGGCTTGATCCAGAGCGGCACACCTGCCCTTAGCTTGACGGTGGATGCGGGCTTCAATCCAAGCCAGTCCAGCTCCCTGATTGATGGTAACGGCAACGCCATTGCTGGCATCAGCTATGCTTCCGTCAATGGGATTTCCGTGCCACTCGCTGGCTACGTCGACGCGGCTACCCGTACGATCAATCTCAACGACATCAAGAGCCGCGGCGGCAACATTACCCTCACCGGCCAGATCTTTAGCACTGGCGCTGGCAAGGTCCTGGCCTTCAATGGTCAACCCTCTCTCAACATCACCAACAACAGCACCTGGAAACTTGCTACAGGTGCGATTGATTTAGCGCCAATCAACGGCAAGATCACAATTGTGGACACCCCCAGGATCGCCCTGGTGCCTGCATCCATTAGCACGTCAGCCGATACCATCACATTTACCAATGCCCATAATTTGACTACAGGCTCTCAAATCTTTTATCAGTACAACAACGACATTAATAATTCCGGAAACAGCGACGCTAGCTCGCCCATTGGCGGTCTTACCAACAACACTGTTTATACGGTTGAATTCGTTAGCGCCACTGCCATCAAGCTCAAAACCGGAACTAATGTAGTCAACATAACCGCCTGGGATTCCACTCGAGAGGCCTCATTTAGCCTCGCATCTGTCAAAAAAACCCAGTACCAGCATTCTGCAGGTCAACTGACAAGATCTGAATCCTTCCTCACCGGCACGGCCACTGCCTACACCACTCCAACGTCCACCACAATCACATCACCCACATCTGCCCCAGGCAGTGGTGGCACAATTCTCAGCACCCTATTTAGTCCGGCCGCTGGTTTAACCTATAACTGGACCGAGGGGCAATCCAAAACCCAAACCACCGTTAAATACTTCTCCAAGAAGACATTTAACTTCTTCTTTGATTTTAAGATTGGTGGCAATATCAGTTGGACTTCAACCAATACCCAGGTTACCGATGCCAAACCCCTGTTGCAGGGTCAAGTTCTCCAGGCCTCGGCGCCCAGCAGCATTAACACGAACGCTGCGGCCTACCAGATTAATTACAGCCAGGTCACCCAAGGCTCTCCCCAGATCACCCAGCGCAAATGGACCACCGGTGGTGGCTTCTTGCGCAAGAAGACCTACCACGTCCAACAAACTGAAATTCAGGGCCTTAAGGACTACTACACCCATTTCCTCAAGGCCGATAATCCGATCACCGTTGGCTTTATCACTCCCACATCCGGGCTGACGGGCGCTGCCGCTGCCGGTGCTCTCACCATCACCAGCAAAGGCGATGTCTCGATCCTCAATGGGGTTAAAAACGCATCAGCGATCGACATCAGCACCACCAAGAGCATTGCCATCAAGTCCTTGCTTGTTAAAGACGCCACCGTTCCCCTTAATCTCTCTGCCGGTCTCAACCTTGATCTCCAGGTGGGCGGCGCTACCGCCACCTCTGATGCCATCAACCTCAAGGCCACTGCTGGCGGCAATCTCACCGTCCAAACCATCAGCAATGGCGGTGCCGTTGCGGCCCTCAAACCCCGCGCTGATGCCACAACCGGCATCGCCCTTGGCGCCGGCAAGACCCTCACCCTGCTCCTCAACGGTGGGCTCGATACCTCCGGCCAGGCCACAACCGGCTCCTTGGCAGCCGCCGAATTCTTCAAGGCCGAGCGCATGGAGATTCAGGTCGCTAGCGGCAATGTCGGCAGCGCCGCCAACCCCCTGCGCCTTAACACCGGCATCAATGGCCTCAGTTCCACCAGCGGCCTGGCGCTGAAACTTGCGGCCGCTAGCAGCACTGCCTCGCTGCAGGAAACGGTTGGCGACCTGCGCTTGATTCTGCCCACCGCCTTCTCGGCCACTTCCGCCCTCACGGTTCCAGGCGATCTCAGCTTGACCGTCACCAGCGGCGATCTACTTAATGCCACAGGCACAGCCATCAACCCGGTCAACACCGCCGTGCTCGCTGAGCAGGACGCCCTCTTTAAAATCACCGGTAGCGCTGCCCTTGCGGCCGCTACGGCAGAAATGGCACGCCAGGACAGCTTCAATTACAACGAGTACTGGACCACCTACCGCGGCTGGACCAAGGGCTCAACCGGCGCATGGACGGCTCCCGCCACGGCCAAGCATACGGAAAATCCCTTTACCTTTACGGCCTCAGAAATTACTACTCTCAAGACATCTAAAGGCTTTAGCGACTCGGCTATCACGGCCTATCAGTCCCAACTAAACGCCATTCACCAGCTCTATCGCACCAGCTCCTACAACCCGGCTTTTGTCTATAGCCGGCCTGATGCTGACAAGAAAGCTGCCCTGGATCAACGCGTTGTCGGCACTAACGCCTACTACTCCCCCCTAGCCTCAGACCTCTATCGCTTGCTCTTCCCCAAACAGGCCGAGCAACGGGGCCTGCCCACCTCCTCCGGTGGCGCCAGCGGCACTGGAGCTGCAGCCATTAGCAGCGCCAACCTCAGTCTCACGATCAGCACCGGCGCCATTGGCCGTAGCTCCGATCTGATTCAGATTGACATTCCAAACGGCGATTACGAACAACTCTCCAGCGCCAACGCCCAGCTGCTCAGCTCCGCCTCCAGCTCGGATGTCGCTGGCCGCAGCTATCGGGTTTACGAATACATTGGCAGCTCACCTCTTGTTACCACCAGCACTTCCGCCACTCTTGATCTAGCCAATACCAGCCTGTTTAGAAGCTATACCCCGAGCTATACCGCTGGCAGCGGCACTCTCTACAAGTACGTCGGCACCACGGCCCTCACCAACTTCAACCTCTCAACGGCTGATTTTGCCGCTAAAGATTCCTCCAATCGCAATCTCTGGCAAGTCGTTACCTCTGGCACTGCCAAATTCAACACCACCTCCTCTTCCGTCTCCCTCGCCGTTAACGATCCTGCCTTGGTGATGGACACCCGGGCAACACTTGCCAGCGGCAATGTGGTGTTAGTGCGCACCCCGGCTTTCTACGGCCACTACCAATACATCGGACCCTCTGCCCGCCGCGAACTCCTCCAGGAGGACTACGGCAACACCACCCGCTGGACGGCCCTCTCCATCGGCTCCCAAAACGCCAGCTCCACCACCACCAGCCATCCCCTCAGCATCGCCACCGGCACCCTGCTGACCGATCCGTCCTCCCTTATGGGCGTCACCCTGCGCCTCAATACACCCCTCAGCGTTGCTTCCACCGGTTCGGTGTCAGCAACGGCGGCTAGCTCCATTCGCCTCTCTTCTGCCGGCGCACTCACCGTCAAATCCGTCTCCACTTCCGGCCTGCTCAACCTCACCGCCACCTCCCTAACCCAGGACTCCACAGGCACCGGCGTCACCAACAACCGCGGACCCATTGAGCTGCGCAGCACCAGCGGCAGCATCGGCACTTCAACCACCCGCTTCAAGGTCACCACCAACGAGGTCGCCAGCCTGTTTGCCAGCGCAGAAGGCGGTGGCTCCGCTTTCCTCTCCAGCGCCTCTGACCTGGCCCTCGGTTCCCTCATCACCGCTGGCACCTTGGACATCACCACCACTGGCGCCCTCCGCGATGGCGGCCGCAATGCCAGCCCGATCGCCCAGGCCAGTGTCAACCTCCAGGCCCCCACCCTCAACCTGGCCGCCACCAGCTTTGGCACGGCCGTCTCACCCTTGATCGTCGGTGGTGGCAGCAGCGGCCAGCAAACCACCCTCACCGCCACCAGCAACGCCGGTGCCGACGGCCTCATGGCCTTCTCCTCTAAGGGCAGCACCCCCGTGCTGCTCAGTTCCCTCAAAATCAACACCAGCGCCACCTCCGCCACCCCTGCAGGCAGCATCTGGCTAGCTGGTGATGGCTTTGCCTCGATCACCGGCACCACCCCGTTGATCAGCACCGGATCCCTCGTGCTCGATGGACTCACCGCTATGGGCACCACTGCCGCCCCGCTGCGCACGGCCATCACCTCCTTGGCGGGCTCGGTCGGCACAGGCGGCGTTGTCCTCACCAACAATGGCGCCCTCACCATCGATTCGTTCAGTGATCGCACCGGCACCCGCACCTATCCGGGCCTGGCCACCGCCGGCAACTCCACCATCACCACCAGCAGCGGCAACCTCACGATCAACGGGGCCATCGCTTCCACCGCTGGCAACCTGGGCCTCAACGCCTTTACTGACCTACTAATCAATGCCACCGGTTCGATTAGCACCGCTGGCAGCGGCACCCTGGCCCTCAATGCCAACACCGTCACTGGCAGGCTCAACGCCGCCAGTGGCTCCCAGCTCAACCTCAGCAGCACTGGCACCGCCACCCTCACCGCCAGCACCTTGGTGCTCCAAGGCGTCATCACCACCGCTGGCAACATCTCCTTCGCGCCCACGGCCAACGCCAATGTTTCCTTGGCCGGCTTCCTCAGCGACGCCCAGAAACAGGCCCTGATCGACACCGGCGTGGCCGCCTCCAGCCTCGATGCCAATACCACTAACGGTGAAATCGCCACCAACTTGATCCTTGGCGGCACCCTCACCAGCACCAATAGCAGCGGCTTCTCCCTCACGACTAGCCCAACCCTTGCCCTCCTTGGCGACATCAACGCCACCGCAGGCCCCCTCAACCTCTCCTCCAGCAGCGCCGATGGCTTGTTGGTCCTCGGCACCCTCACCGCCTTCTCCAACCTCTCCCTCTCCGCGACCGCTGGACAGGTGCGCACCACCGTGCCCTCCAAGCTCCAGACCCGTGCCACCACCGGCGGATCCACCACCTTGAGCGGCACCGCTGGCGTCGCCCTCTACGGCTCGATCCTCGCCGGCGCCGACTCCACCAGCACCGGTCCGTCCTGGCTGGCGGCCGCCGCCACCCCCGCCAACCTCAGCATCACTACCCCCGGCAATCTCACCCTGGCTGGGGCCACCGCCGTGGGCGGCGCCGCCACCATCACGGCGCCCAACATCACGATTGCCGCCTCCGGTGGCGTGATCAGCCGCGGCAACCTCTCCATCACCGCCAATGGCACGGCTGCAGGCCAGGGGCTCTTCTCATCTGGCCTTCTCGTTGCCGGCGGCACGGTCAATACGGCCTTAAGCGCCCTCAACCCCACTAGCAACGCAACCGCTTCCGGCTCCGTGGAACGCTCTGGCTCCAGCACCACCAGCGTGCGCGGCTCCACCCTGCAGGCCGCCAACATCGTTCTCGATCCTGCCTCCACCGCCAGCCTCACCCTCAGCGTCAGCCGTGACGCCGCCGATGCCCTGGTCCTCGGCGGTAGCACCTCTGGCACCGGTAGCGCCCAAACCGATCTCGTCGTGGCCGGTGCCTGGATGGCCGCACCCACCGTGGCGATCACCGCTCCCCGGTCCCCCCGGCTCCTCCGCGACCTGATCGCCCGCGATTCCCTCACGATCACGGCCACCACAGCCACCGCGGCCAATAACAGCATCCGCCTCTCCCCCCTCTCCCAGATCCTGCTCGGTAGCAGCGATACCACCAACACCGGCAGCAGTACGGTGGCCCTCAATGCCACCACCATCAACCTCCCTGGCGATACCGCCGGCCTGGCGATAGAGGCCCTTTCCTCCGCTCCCCAGGATTTCCTTAACGGCAAGCTCAGCTCGGCCCTCACCCTCAATCTGGCGGTGACCCGCCCGATCAGCGGCGGCACGGGGATCGAAACCAAATCCTTCACCGCCAGTGTTGGCGCCCAGCAGTTCGCCAGCCTCGCGGCCCTCGTCACGGCCATTAACAACGCCATCACCTCCGCAGCCACAGCCCCAGCTGTCGGCCTGGTGGCCGCCAATGGCGAAATCCCCGTGCTTGATCTGCGCGGCGCCACTGCCCGCCTCACCCTCAAACCCCCCACCGGCTCCACCCGCCTTAACCCCGCCCTCGGCCTCGCCCTCAATAGCAACACCTCCACCGGCCTCGCCCAGCTCGGCAGCTTCTCTGCCGCCGCTGCCCTGCAGGCCGTCACCCCCGCCACCTTCCTCAGCCGCGCCAAGGACACCACCTTGAACCTCGGCTCCGCTACCCAGAAGTTCACCACACTCCAATGGGATGGCGGTGTGCGCAGCACAAACAGCGATGCCAATAGCAGCGTCTCCTGGAACCTCCGGCCCGCCACATCCACGAGCACCTTGAACCTCAACGCGCCCGTTGATGCTCCCGTCGTTTCCTTCACTCCCGATGGTGGCAATGGCGCCGTGAGCAACCTGCTCGCCAATTTCAACCTCCTAGGCCGCACAAAAACCTTCCAAATCAGCCAGGCCGGCGATCTCACCCTCGCCTCCCTCGCCGATGTCTCGGCAGCTCCCAACCTCTCCGCACTCACCTATCGCTCCACAGCTGGCTCCCTCACCCTCAGCGGCAGCAGCGACAGCAACGCCATTCCCACCTACGCCACCAATGCCGCCCTCAGCCTCACGGCCACCGGCGCCATCTCCATTGGCCTAAACACCAACAGGTTGGTCCTCCGAGTGCCCTCACTCACCCTCAGCACCGGCGCTGCCATCTCCATCGGCTCCGGCGCCGATATCACCGCAACAGGAGCCACAGGCAGCGGCACCCTCAGCATGAGCGGCAGCACCGTGTCGATCGCTGGTGGCCTCACCACCACCAACATCAACAGCACCACCATTGCCGCCACCGCCGGCAACCTAACTCTGGCCAGCAGTGCCCGGCTCAGCGGCCTTAAGGGCAGCCAAACCTTCTCCGCCGCTGGTACCAGCTCCGACCTGATTCAGGCCACGGCCCTCGGTAATGCCAACCTCGCCGCTGCCATCAGCCTCACCGCTGGACGCAGCATCACCTCCACCGCCCCCATCACCACCACTGGGGCCCTGAACCTGTCGGCCACGGGCGGCTCCATCACCACCGCCGAGGAGATCTACACCACCACAGGCGGGGTTCTCGTCGACAAACTGGGCTACCGCGTCAACAGCGCCGGCGCCTTCGTGACCACCGCCGGCAACCTGCTCGGCGTCAGCGATAAGCCCGTCTATGAAGGCCTGCCCGCCACTCCCAGCAGTGGCGGCGCCATCCGCGCCGCTGCCCTCACGGCCACGGCCGCCAGCAACGGCTCCATCGCACTCGCCGGTTCCGTCTTCCCCGCAGGCACCCCGGCCGTCACCAGCCTCACCGCCACGGTCTCTGCCTTCTCTGACGCAAGCGATCAATTCACGATTACCGGCCATGGCCTCACAACCGGCACCGCGGTTCGTTACTACGGCGTCCAGAACGGCGCCCTACTACCCCTCGTTGATGGTGGCCTCTATTACGTCATCAATACAGGGGCCAATACCTTCAAGCTGGCGGGCACTGCTGCAGAAGCCACGGCCGCTACGGCCCTCGCCCTCAACCTCGCCGCCGCTATCACCCAAGGCACCTTGGCTACCTTCTCCCCCCAGGTCGATCTCGGTTCCTCTTCCGTCTCCCTCTCTGCCGGCACGGTGTCGATCAGCGGCAACATCCAAACCCAAACACTCTCAGCTACAGCCACTAACGGCGACCTCAGCCTCCTAGAAGAAGCCTGGCTCTCCACAGGTTCCGCCACCCTCTCCACCCTGGCTAGCAAGCAGCTGCTGATCGATCGCACCCGCACCGATCTGCGCCGCGCCATCCTCACCACCTCATCCCTCACACTGCCCAGCGCTGGCAGCTTGACCCTCAAGGGTTTCCTTGATCTCAAGCCCAGCTCCGCTACCGCAACCCCCACCTTCTCCTTCCCAGGGGCAGTGACGATTACGGGCGAGCTCACCAGTTCCGCCAACCTCAACCTCTCCACCAGCGCAGCCCTCAATGTCAGCCGAGCAGGCAGCATCACAGCCGCCGGTGATCTCGCACTCAACGCCGCCACCTTTAATCTCGATGCCGATGCCACCAGGCCTGGCTGGGAACTTACCTCCGTTCCCTCCTCTGTTACTCCCGTCACAGTAAACAAAAGCGTGGCAACGGGATCCACCCTGGCCGCCCTTAACTTGCCCTTCAATGGCGATGTCAAGCTCACCGTCGATGCGGTCGCCGATCTGCTCGGCTACATCGGCGTCGATGGCACTCCCCTGCCCCATGGTTTAACCACCGGCGACGTTCTTTACTACCAAAATGGTGCCGGCAATAGCGCCGCTGGTCGCGCTGGCCTGCTCAACACCAACACCAACGATCCGGCCCTCGCCACCGCCTACACCGTCCGGGTGATCGATGCCAATCGCTTCCAGTTGCAGCGCAATAGCGTCACCGTCGATCTCAACACCACAGCCGGCACCGGCAATGACGCCCTGGTGGGCTTTGATTCGGTCAACACCCTGGTGGAAGCCAGCACCACCAAAATCACCCAGATCGGCACCCAGCAGATCCAGGTCGGCAACCAGTGGACCACCTACGACCTCTCCCTCAACCAAGACGCCTTCTACAGGCCCGCCACCGGCGAGATCCGCGAATACTTTGTGCCTGGCGTTGATTTCACCGTCAGCGCAGGCTCTCGCAGTGGTGTCTTCAATGGCAGTAGCTCTAGGATCACGTCATCCGTCAACACGCCTGAAACCAACGTCACCGTTGAGTTCTTCTTCAAGACGACAGCAGCCAACACTGGCATGTATTTCGTTAATGCAACGACTGGAGGGAATGATCGGCACCTCTATCTCAAGAACGGCTATCTCGGTTCACGTGTCTGGCAAGAGGGGAGCAGGGAAAACCTTGGCAACATTTACCTCGCCGACGGCAAGTGGCACCATGTGGCCCGCACAATCAGCTCCACAGAAGGAACAAAGATCTTTATCGATGGTCAACTTGTCGACACCTCCCCAACTCGCACCACATCTGACTTCAACTGGGATAACGAGGTGCACTGGGGCCAATCCTTCGACTCATCCCCATCCTACTTCAATGGTGAAATGGATGATGCCCGCATGTGGAATCGGGCCCTTGCTTCCTCCGAAATTAAAGCACTAGTCAACCTCGGCCGTGGAGCATCTACCTCTGATGTGCGTGCTACTGCCAGTGACTCCACACCCATCATCAACTACACCTTTGAAGATTCTGCCAATCCAGCCAAAAATAGTGGCTCCCTGAGCTTCACGTCGACACCAACTTCTCTCACCCTCAGTTCTGCTAACGACTATGGTGCTATCCCCTGGAATTCTTTAGGCGCCAGCCAACCGGCCAGTAGCGGCAGCACCGGCACCAGCTGGGACCAATACACAGAGTCCCAACGCAACGCCGTTCTTGATTACCTCGGCTATAAATCGCTCTACGCCGCCAACCTCTCCAACATCGTTCGCAACGAAAGCCGCAACGGTGTTCTCACCACAACCCCCATCGCCAACCCTTGGGCCGGCAGCCTCAACAACATCTGGCTGCCCACCACGGGCAACCTCGCTGGCATGGCCATTGAAGGCACCACCGATGCCCTGGCAAAAGTTGTCAGCAACGAAACCTTTGAGGGCAGCTCTGCTGCTGCTGCTACCCAGGGTTGGACCTTTGCCTCAGGTACCGCAACCACAGCAGCAGGCGGGACGCCAGCTGCGCCTGGTCCAGGCAATTCCAACACCTACTTCTCGCAATTCCTTGGGACCTTCGCCAACGGAGCCAAAACGAATGGCCAAGACGCCTGGAAAACTTTCACCTTAGATGGCAATGGCGGCACCGTTAGCTTTGATCTCTACCGTATTGATTCCTGGGACGGCGAACGCTTCCGCGTTTACGCCAATGACCAAATTGCCCTAGAGACTCCTCTGGCGATGGCCAATGTCACGGCCGCCACGAGCGGCACCAACAACAACTACGCATGGACAATCACACCTAAAAAGGATTTTGGTGATCACTTTGGCACCGCAGGCTGGGGCGATCAGACCTTCCGCGTCTCGGTGACTGTTCCCACAGGCGTTAAGAGCCTGAAACTTGGTTTCGGTAGCACTTTGGATGAAGCCAGCAACAATGAGGCCTACGGCATTGATGCCCTCTCTGTTGCCAACGCACCGGCGATCTACAGCACCACATCCACAACCACAACAGCCACTCCAGCCTTGCAGCTCGATGGAGTGAATGATTACGCCGATCTCCCGGATATCAGCCTAGGTGGTGATTTAACAATCGAGGCCTGGGTTTACATGAATAAAGCCCAGAGCTGGTCTCGTATCATTGATATTGGTAACGGCGCGGGCAACAATAACATTCTTTTAGCGACCTTTGCTGATACCGATCGGCTTTGCTTTGAAACCTATGGCAACGGTCACACAACAAGTAACGGCAAAGTGGTTACGGATGAGTCCTTACCCATGAACCGTTGGGTGCATGTAGCTGCCGTCCTTAACCCAGACAGGTCCGTTCAAATTTATTGGGATGGCGTCCTCAAGAAGACGACTGGCACCCATTCGGCACTGGCTCCCGAAATGGTGCGCACCAATACCTGGGTTGGCCGCAGCAACTGGGATGGCGATCGCTACTTCAACGGCTCGATCCGCGACCTCAAGATCTGGAATGACGCCCGCTCCGCTGCTGAAGTCAGGAGCGACATGAGCTTGGCACCCAGTGGCAGTGATAATGCCTTGGCGGCCTGGTATCCCTTTGCCGAGAATCGCCCAGTTTCCTTCCAGCGCACACCCAATCCACTAGACGGAAGGACCTATCTCTCTGTCAATGAAAATGGAATCAACAGGCCGATTCTCACTTCAGGAAACGCCCAGATCTATGCAGGGATGTTCGATGGCTGGCAAACACTTGGTGCCGCCAGAGTTGATGGCACAAACAGAGTGCTATGGTTGTCGCCTAACAATCAATCGCATTTCTGGACCCTTGATGCCAATTGGAAGTTTGTTAGTGGCGGCGGCTATTTTGCGGTGAATTCTAACGACTCGTATAACCTTGAAAGTCAGTTTGGAGTTGATATTAACCTTGATAATTTGATTGGCAACCCAACTGCAAACATCCTCAATCGAACAGCCAGTGGAATGGCTAATACCGCTGCAGCCACTCTCATGGGCGGCGCCAACGTCAGCAGCATGGGTGGTGCGGGTTCTGCGGCGTCTAATGGCAGCAGTCGCGAATGGGTTGGCACGGCCGTCGATACGGCCAAGGTTCTCTACAGCCAAAACCGCTCCGCGTTAACGGCTGCAACTCTGAGCCAAACAATCTCCAATCCTTTAGATGCGGGCGCTGGCACCACTACCATTACGGGCCAGATTGCTGATATGGAACCCATTGCTGGCTCCGGCAATACCGGTGCGAGCGAATGGCGCGTCAGCTACGACAGCAACGGAGCTCGCAGCTACAGGATCAATGGATTAAAAACCAGCCTCAGTGGCAGCCCCCAGTCCACGACAGCATCCGTAGCCCGCGACCCTGACTGGAAAGACAACAGCACTTTCAGCTCTGCTGCCCATCCAACCAGCGGATCCACGGTTGCCTTCGGCACCCACAAGGGCAACGCACCCTTCATCCTCGGCTACACACCACGGCCTAATCTAGAAACCTTCGAAAATAGCTCTGGCTGGAGTTTTGCCTCAGGCTCCCCACGGATCACCCCTGCCAACCACTGGGCCAACAACAACGGCTATTACGGCTCCTTCCTTGGCGTTTTTGCCAATGGCAGCAAGAGCAGTGGCCAGGACACATGGAAAACCTTCAACCTCGATGGCAATGGCGGCCAGATCAGCTTCACGCTCCATCGTCTGGATACGTGGGATGGCGAGGCCTTCCGGGTTTATGCCAATGACCAGGTGGTGTTTGAGCAGAACTTAGCTGGGCACGTCAATTACACTAACGCTCCCATTACAGATAACAAGGTTGCGGGCTATTGGGGAACAAGCATTGCACGCAATGATTACGGTAATCACTATATGGTTACTGGAAGCAGCGACCAGAGCTTTGATGTTTCGATTACTGTACCCGCCGGTGTTACCAGCCTCAAACTTGGATTTGGCAGCACCCTAGATCAGCCCGACTACGACGAGTCCTACGGAATTGACAACGTTGCCGTAGTCAATTCCGGCCAAAATCCGGGTGTTTTAGCACCAAGTAGTAGCAGCATCAATCTTGACTATATCAAGAGTACGGCTTCGCTTGCCAATCGTGCGGTTGTGAATCCTAATGGCACCGCTCGCACGGTGGGCATCATTCCTACCACAACAAATGCCTATTTGGCATCGAGCGGATCCAGCAGTAATACAGATGCTATCGGCAAATCAGAGGGGTTAAATATTCGCACTACAGACGCATTAGGCCAAAGCCAAAGTTTCAGTGGCTATTCGAGATTGGCCCGGCTTACTAACCCTGCTGAGGTTGCAGCCGCTGCAGCCAAGGCGGCAGGTCGTGGCGGCGCGAATTGGTTCGCAGTCGATGGATACCAGAACACGTGGGACACTATTTGGCGTTATAACGACGGCCAGCCCATGGCCGATGTGTGGGGCACTACTCAGGCCTACATTGCTACCCCAAACACAAGCTGGCCAGGAGCTCGTGATATTGCCCATGGCTATGAGGGTGCCCTTGTCAAGGTAGACAATGGTTCCGAAAATGCCTTGCTGGATAGTCGCTTTGGTGATTCTTGGATTGGAGCTAGCCGTAATTCGTCGGGCAATTTCCAATGGCTTGACGGATCGGGCCTCGGTTATGCCAACTGGCAACCTGGCGAACCAAATAACTATCCCTCTGGCAGTAATACCATTTATACCAACAACTTCCAGTCAAATTCCAATGGCGGCAGCATAGCCTCCAACTCCAGCCCCCCATGGCCATGGTCCATATGGGCTTCTCATGAATCTCCCTGGCCCCAAAATCCATGGAATTATAAGCGACAAGCCCTACTACCAGGTAATAATGCTCTGTACGGCAGATTTGGTAATGAAAATTGGTCAGGTGGCTGGGACTTTGGTGTAGGCTCAGGTTTTGGCGGTGGCTTACTCAATCCAAGCAAGTCGACAACCGTTACCTTTGACTTCTATCGGATTGACTCTTGGGACGAGGAAACCCTTGTCATGAACATCAATGACTGGCATGGTGGCCAACCAAGTAAGTCATTCTTCGTGAACCGACAGGATGGCGGCTTCAACCTACCAGTGAACTCTGGCTATTCACTGCGCTTTGAGCCAACACAATTTGGCAATTTTATGGCGAGTGGCTGGAATGATCAGAGTTTCAAGGTTACACTTACCATGCCCGCCGGTCTTTCATCATGGCAAATCCTTTTTGATGGCCGAACAGACGAGGGGCATGATAACGAATCTTATGGCATCGATAACCTTGTAGTCACCCAAAGTGAGGGCGAGCCTTATGCGCACATGTACGATGGTGGCACATGGAATGACTTGCCAACCTGGAGTACAAGACCTGGCATTGCGGAACTCACTGTTCCAAATATTAATTGGCAGCCTGGAGAGCCCAATGACGGTGGCGGCTGGAGCACGGCCCGTAATGAGGAAAATTATCTCGGCATGTATGGATGGCTAGGTACATTCAACGACGGTCCGAATAATGCCAATTGGTATCTTTCACAAGCCACTCCCGTTTGGGGTTCTACGCGCGATATCAAGGAAACCTTCTATGACTACAAGTACGATTGGACGTCCGTCCCCTTAGATGTTGCCGACCCACGCTTTAACTTCCGCTATAACACCACCTCTACCGTCACCCCGATCTACGAAACCCAGCCCCTCTACCACCAGGAGGATGCCACTACCGTTATTACCGCCTCTCGGTTAGCACCGCGGCTGATCAATCAGACCGTGTATTCCACCCAATCGGTCACCACTGGTGTGGCCACCAGCTACACCACCGACTTCCGGCTCTCGGCCGCCGTGCCCTTCGACAGCATCAAGGGAAGTCGCGTCACCATCAACACAACCGGCACGGGAGCTACCAGCGTCTCCGGCAACATCAAAGCCACAGCTCTCTCCACCGCCCCCAACTCCGTCAACCTGGGCTTGATGTCCACCGGCGCCCTCACCATCGGTAATGGCGCCACCTCGGCTGTGAATAGC
>Ga0310332_10067_pt1 | contig 30089 bp, 36 predicted proteins | sample LakMicSRFLOrngD5_FD_195546 | JGI IMG/M metagenome (GOLD analysis project Ga0310332, IMG submission 195546) | Enriched freshwater cyanobacterial communities from Lake Michigan, Michigan, United States - MI23.SRFL.Orng.D5 (v2) (version 2) | ecosystem: Environmental > Aquatic > Freshwater > Lake...
GGGCCGCTCGGGGCCCAGGGAACCATCCAGGGCCGCCTCCACCTGCAGGCGGGTGGCCTCCAGGTAGGCGGCGAAGTCGAACGTGGTGGTCACCGCCGCGGTCATCGATCTTTGGCCTGGGGCCTGTGGTGTGGCGGGATTCTCTCAGGCCAGCCGCTCATACGAGCCAGATCAGGCTGGGGTGGCTCAGGGCCGGAGCCTGGCGGAGCTCCCCAAAAAAGCGACGCAAGATCTCTGGAAAGGCCTGATCGAACAGCACATCTCTGTGGGCAATCAAGGCGCCCACATCGTGACGATTGAGGGTGCAAGGCAGCTGCACCAGCCGATGCCGCTGCTGCAGCTCCGGCAACAGGTGGGAGGGGACACAGGCGAGGCTGCAGACCATCACGGATGCAGGCCAGCCATCCCTGAGGGTCAGCGCTTTGGGCAGAAGGATCCTGAACAAGATGCAACAAGCCTCCCGAAGAGGGATAGAGAGCAAGGTCGGCGGGAGATACATTGTTGCGCTCGACTAGGGGATGGTCGTCTCTGGCGACGACGCACAGGGTGGTGCGAAACAGGGGAATCGCCTGCAGGCCCGCCTGGAGATCAAGGGGGCCTGGAGAAACCTCCTCCAAGGGAAGTTTCACCTGGCCCGAGAGCGACAACAAACCGGTGAGCCAGACATCCACCAAGCGCTTCTCAAGGGCACCCAAGACGCCACTGCCCCAACCGCCGTCCCAACAGGGGCAACACCACCAGCTTGGACAGCTGCACCACAAAGGCCACAGCTGCAAAGTCGATCAGCTGCCCCTGGCGCGCAAACGACCACAACCCCAGGCCATAGATGCTGCATTGGGTGCCGAGGTTGGAGACCAGCTGACCCATCCACAGCCAACGGAAGGCGCGGTCACTGCTGCCGGGCCCTGGTGCTTCAGCGGGCCGCGAGTGGTGCCGCGGCGTGCGCTCCAAAGGTGGTACCACTGAGGCCAGGATTTGGTACCACCCTTGGAGTGTTGCCAGCAGCAACCGGTGGGGCAGCCAGGGCAGGCCAGACCGCCTCAGGGCAACAAATCCGCCAACGGTTGATCCAGGCCACAGCGCTGACACCAACTGGCCACCGTGTTCACCAGCAGCAGCGTCACGGTCATGGGGCCCACCCCACCGGGCACCGGCGTGATGGCCTGGGCGATCGGCTCCACCTCCTCAAAGCGCACATCCCCGCAGAGCCGGGCCTTGGCCTCCGGGCCGGCGGCCGGGTCGGGCTCCAGGCGATGGATGCCCACATCCACCACCACCGCACCGGGCTTCACGTGCTCGGCTCCGAGCATCCGGGGCCGGCCGGCGGCCACCACCAGCACATCCGCCTGGCGGGTGAGCTGCCCCAGATCGGCGGTGCGTGAGTGGGCGATGCTCACGGTGGCATCGGCCGCCTGCAGCATCAGGGCCATGGGCTGGCCCACCAGGATGCTGCGCCCCACCACCACGGCCCGTTTGCCGGAGAGCTCCACCCCAGCAGAGGCCAGCAGGGCCATCACGCCGGCGGGGGTGCAGCTGCGGGGGCCGGGTTCCCCCTTCAACAACCGCCCCAGGTTGAGGGTGTGCAACCCGTCGGCGTCCTTTTCCGGATCGATGGCCGCCAACAGGGGCCGTTCATCCAGGCCCGCCGGCAGGGGCAGCTGCAGCAGGATGCCGTCCACCGCCGGATCGGCGTTCAGGCGCTGAATCGTGGCCAGCACCTCCGCCGCCGGGGTGTCGGCGCTCAGGTGGGCCCCCAGGTTGGTGATACCAATGCGGCTGCAGGCCTTCTCCTTGTTGGCCACATAGACCCCACTGGCGGGGTCATCCCCCACCCGCAGCACCGCCAGACCGGGCGGCCGGCCGGCCCGCTGCAGCCGATCGGCCACCACCGCCTGCAGTCGCTCCTCGATCTGGGCCGCCAACTGGCGCCCATCCAGACGGGTGGCCATGGCTCAAGCGCGTTGGCAACAGCCCCTCAGCATGCCGCGGCAGGGCTAGCTTGAAGCCGAACGTCATCGGTTGCGTTGATCCGACTGGCCCCCGGCCCTTCACCCTGGGGTGCGATCCGGCGCCTGATGCGGCATCTGGTGTGGCGGCTGTGGCGGCAGGAGCGGCCGCGCCAGGCCCTGGCCCCCTGGCGCCGCCGCGACACCAGCACGGTGCTGGTGGCCTGCCTGTTGGTGGCCCTGCTGTCCAGCTGGCCCTGGCTGGTGGAACCCAGCCTGCGGCCCGGTGTGCCGGCCCCGTTCACGGTGCGGGCCCCCAAGGCGGCCACGGTGGTGGATTCCGATGCCCTCGAGCAGCGGCGCTCGCAGCTGGGCCCCCGCACCCACGTGCAGGTGGTGGACCCCCGCATCAACCGCGAACTGGAGCAACGGCTCACCCGCCAGCTGCAGGCCATCGAACGGCTGGCCAACACGGGCCAGGAGCAGGTGGCCCCCCTGGCCCTCAGCCCAGAGGAGCGCGACTGGCTGATGCAGCTCTCGCGCCGGCGGCTGGCCCAATGGAAAGACGACCTGCGGCTGGCCCAGCGGCGGATGCTGGGGCAGGGGCTGATCGGCAGCGTGGCCCAGCGGCAGCTGGAGCAGGCGGCGGCGCTGCAGCTCGAACCCATGGACCAACCGGGCCGCGGCCTGGGGGCGCGGGTGCTGGCGGCGTCCCTGCAGGGCCGCACCAATCTGCGCATCGACCCGGCCCTGAGCCAGCGCTTGATCGAGGACCTGCTCACCCAGCAGGGCATTCCCACGATCCAGGTGCGCAAGGACGAATTGATCACCCGCCAGGGGCAACCGATCAGTGCGCAGTCCTACGCGGTACTCGACTACTTCGGCCTGGTGAATCGCCGCCCCCTGGTGGGGGCCTGGCTGGGGCACCTCTGCGAAGCGCTGGCGGCCTGCGGCGTGCTGCTGCTGCTGAGTCGCCGCAGCCGCCCCAGCCTCGAGCCGCGCCAGGCGCTGCTGGCGCTGGGGCTGCTGCTGCTGGTGCAGGGGTTCAAGCTCTGGCTGGGCAGCGCCGCCAGCCCCCTGGCACTGCTGGTGCCCGCCACCCTGCTGCTGGCCCAGGGGCTGGGCACCACCGCCGGGCTGGCCTGGGTGGCGGTGGCCAGCCTGCTGTGGCCCCTGCCCCTGGCCCCGTTCAACGACCAGCGGGTGCTGGTGGCGGCCCTGGTGGCCTCGATCACCGCCGTGCTGGCGGGCCGGCAGCGCAGCCGCGCCCAGCTGCTGCAGCTCACCCTGTTCATCCCCCTGGGGGCCCTGGCGGCCGAATGGCTGCTGCTGCAATGGGCGGCGGCCCAGGCGGAGGGCAACGGCCTGTTGCCGATCGGCGCCGACCTGCCCGCGGAAGCCCTGCTGCTGGGGGGCCTGCTGCTGGGGGTGCTGCTGATCAGCCCGCTGTTGGAGAGCTTCTTTGATCTGCTCACCCGCACCCGCCTGCTGGAACTGGCCGACCTGGAGCGGCCGCTGCTGCGACGGCTGTCACGGGAAGCCCCCGGCACCTTCGAGCACACCCTGATGATCTGCGGCCTGGCGGAGGAAGGGGGGCGCGCCATCCAGGCCGACACCGACTTGATCCGCACCGGTGCGCTGTATCACGACGTAGGCAAGCTGCATGGCCCGCAGTGGTTCATCGAAAACCAGAACAGCGATGAAAACCCCCATGACGCCCTCGATGACCCCCAGCTCAGCGCCGGCATCCTGCAGGCCCATGTGGATGAGGGGCTGAAACTGGCCCGCCGTTACCGCCTGCCACGCCCCCTGGCGGATTTCATCCCCGAACACCAGGGCACCCTCAAGATGGGCTACTTCCTGCATGAGGCGCGGCGCCGCAACCCCGCCATCCAGGAGAGCGATTACCGCTACCGCGGCCCCATCCCCCGCAGCCGCGAAACCGCCGTGCTGATGCTGGCCGATGGTTGCGAGGCGGCCCTGCGCTCGCTGCCGCCGGACACCAGCGAAGACCAGGCCCGTGCCATGGTGCGGCGCATCATCGATGCCCGCTGGCAGGACGGCCAGCTCAGCGACAGCGGCCTGAGCCTGGCGGAGCTGGAGTTACTGGTGCGGGCTTTCGTGCGGGTGTGGCGGCGCATGCGTCACCGCCGGATTCCCTACCCCATTCCAGCCCGCAAGGGCTACAGCGCCTGAGCCATGGTGGCCCCCATGGCAACCGATCCCAGCACCAGCAGCGCATCCCCCTGGCGGCAGGCCTGGTATCCGGTGGCCTTCCTGCGCGACCTTGATCCGCGGCGCCCCACGGCCTTCACCCTGTTGGAGCAGGACCTGGTGCTGTGGTTTGAGGAGACCAGCCAGCGCTGGCGTGCCTTTGCCGATGTGTGCCCGCACCGGCTGGTGCCCCTCTCCGAAGGGCGCCTCAACGGCGCCGGTGAGCTGGAGTGCCCCTACCACGGTTGGACCTTCAACGGCGACGGCCACTGCACCGCCATTCCCCAGGCCCGTGATGGCAGCCGCATCAGCCGCAACAGCGACTGCCGCAGCTACGCCACCGCCACGGCCCAAGGGTTGCTGTTCGTGTTCAGCGGCGACGCCGCAGCGGCCGCAGACCACCCCCTCCCGCTGGTGCCGGTGCTGCAGGAGCAGGGCCAGGGCTGGGCCGACGGCTGGGTGGTGCAAGACACCTTCCGCGACCTGCCCATGGACGCCCTGACGCTGCTGGAGAACGTGCTCGACGTGAGCCACGTGCCGTTCACCCACCACGCCACCGTGGGGCGGCGGGAGAACGCCGGGCCGGTGGAGCTGGAACTCACCAGCTTCGGCCCCGAGGGCTTCACCAGCTTGTGGCCGGAAGGACCCAGGCGGGGAAAGCTGGGCAGCCAAACCACCACCTATGCGGCTCCGTGCCTGATGTGGCACGAGCTCACCGCCAAGGGCTTCGCCCGCATCCTCACGGTGGTGTACGCCACTCCGATCCGCCGCGGCGAGTGCCGGCTGTTCGCCCGCTTCCCTTTCCAGTTCAACTCCCCCTGGCCCGGACGCTTGCTGGGGCTGCGGCCGCAATGGCTGCAGCACCTGGGCAACCATGTGGTGCTGGAGGACGACCAGCTGTTCCTGCACTGGCAGGAGCGGGTGCTGGAGCAACGGGGCGGCAGCGCAGCCGCCGTGCGCCGCTTTCACCTGCCCACCAGCGCCGACCTCAACATCCGGGCACTGCATGACTGGGTGAACCGCTACGGCGGCGAGCCGTTTCCGGGCCAACGGCTCCCCCCACGGGAGGGGTTGGTGCCGCTGATGGAGCGCTATGAAGCCCACACCCGCCATTGCCGCAGCTGTGCTGGCGCCCACCGACGGCTGCCCCCCCTGCGCACCGCTGCCGGGGGCGTAGCCCTGCTGGCCCTGCTGGTGGCCGCCTGGTGCGGCCCTGGCTGGTGGGGTGCCCTGGCCCTGGCGGTGGCCGCCGGCGCCGCGGTGTTGCGCTGGCAATGCCTGCGCTGGCTCGATCAACTGCGGCGGGGCAGCGGCGTCCCTCCCCGCAACCGCCCCTAACCGCGCTGCCGACGGGCGCGCCAGGTGCGCTCCAGGATCAGACCGGAGAGCACCAGGGTCACGGCGTTGGCGGCGATCAACGGCCCATCACGGGTGAGCAGGCCGTAGAGGCCCCAGAGCACGATGCCGCTGCAGAACAACAAATACATGCGCAGCGAAATGCCACGGGTGTCGCCGCTGCGCAGGGTTTTCAGCGCCTGGGGCACGAAGCTCACCGTGGTGAGCGTGGCGGCGCCGTAGCCAATCAAGGCCAGCACGGGGGAGGGATCGCTCATCACAGACGCTCAGGGATCAGACGGACAGGGGAAGGGCACGGGAGAGTGGAAGCGCATCGGCTCACCGTTGAGCGGATGATCAAAGGCCAGGGCGGTGGCATGCAGGTGCATGCGCCGGGCGGTGGCGGGGGGTCCATAGAGCGGGTCCCCCAGGATCGGATGGCCCAGGGCCTGCAGGTGCACCCGCAGCTGGTGGGAGCGGCCGGTGTGGGGTTGCAACCCCAGGCGGCTGCCGCCACCAGAGGCGTGGATCAGCCACCACTGCGTGCGGGCGGGCTTCCCCAGGTGGCCGTCCACCGCATAACGGGGCGGCTGGTGCTGGCACTTGGCCAGGGGCCAATCGATCTCGCCCCGCGCAGCCCGGGGCACCCCCACCACATCCGCCACATAGTGCTTCAGCACCCGCCGTTCGGCGAAGGCGATGCTCAGGGCCCGATGCAGCGCTGGCTCCAGGGCCACCGCCACCAACCCGGAGGTGTCACGGTCGAGCCGATGCACCAACTGCGCCTGGGGCCACCGCTGCTGCACACGGGTGATCAGGGAATCCGCTTGCTGGGGGCCCAGCCCAGGCTGGCTGAGCAGGCCCGCGGGCTTGTCGAGCATCAGCAGGTCGTGGCTGCGATGCACGATCCAGCCCGGCTCGATGCACAACGGCTCCAGGGTCTCAGCCATCCATCACCACCGACGGCTGGCGATCCCAGCGTGCCATCGCCACACTGCAAGCAGCCGCGCTCTGCCCCCCATGGCCCTCGATCGCTTCAAGCAGGCGCTGGCCGCCCTCCTCGACCAGGCCCCCAGCGATCCGCTGGAGCGCGATGAATTCTTCGAGCTGAACACCCTGCCCACCGAGGGGGGCTCGGGTTTTGAAGTGGTGATCTGCGATGAGGAGCACGAGATCTTCGCGGTGATCCACACCGACCGGCTGTTTGAGGAGGGGGAGCCCGGCCAGGAGGAGGTGGAGGCGATGGTGCCGGCCTTCCTCAAGCAGGCCTTCGACTTAGACCCTGAGGAATGGCGAGCCACCGAACCCTTCGACCTGGGCTGGCGCAGCCGCGAATACCTGTGGTTCATGGAATTCACCGTGCCGGGGCTGACGCCCACCTGCCGCTTCGATTAGGGGAGCTGAAGCTGCAGCAGTTGCAGCTGCCGCTGGCGTTGGCTGCACAGCAGCAGGACCCCCTCCCCCAGCGGCGCCGGCAGGCCGGTACTGAGCCGCAGCACCTCCCGTTCCACCAGGGCCACCCCGCAGGTTTCCACGATCAACACCGGCAGAGTGGAGGCCTGACCATGCATGGCCTGCAGATCAAAGGCCTGGCGCGCGGCCCTGGCACTGCGCTCCAATCCGAGGGCCTCCACCAACGCCGGCCAGAGATCATTCACCGGCGTGCAGGCTGTTAGATCGAGGGTGGACATCAGTCGTGGTGCAGCTGCACAAAGTGGGGGGCAAACAGGAACACCTGCTCCCCCAGCCTCTCCTGCTGCCCGTCGAGGGCAAAGGCGCCACCGGCCATGAAATCGGCGGCGCGCTGCTTCTGGTCCGGCGGCAGGGCGCTGAGGTTGAGCAGCACCGTGGCGTGATCCCGTAGGGCCAGCACCGCCTCCTGCAAGGCCTCAAACCGGGTGGGTTGCAGCACCACCACCTCAGCCCCCCAGCGCTGCCGGTCCGGAATCAAATCGGGGGGGAGCGTCTCCATGCTCAGGCCTCAGGGCCGTCGGGGGCGAAGCGTTGCAACAACTCCGCTGTGGGGTGAATGGTTTCCACCTCATCCTCGTTATCGAGAAAGGCGTCGAACGATCGGTAACGACGAATCGTGGGGCTGTACTGAGGATCGGCACAGACCTCCGGCCAATCCATCGTCTTGGGTTTGAGCTCCTGGAAAAAGGCCAAGGCCTCCTCCAGATCCGCCGCATCTCCGCAGCCTTCCCCCTGCCAGATCAATTCATAGAAGGTCATGGGAGCACCCCCCGGCCCTGGTGAACCCAGCATGACCCGAGCAACAGAAAGCGGCCACCCGGAGGCGGCCGCCATGAACGTCCACGAATTGCGGAGAATCAGCGCAGGGAATCAGCTGAGCCGTCCGTAAGGGCGGCTCAGCTGCCGCGACTCACTCCTCTTCGCCGCCGGCAGGGATCAGTTTGATCTGCTTGCGTCCCAACTTGATTTCAAATTCATCGCCAGGCTTCAGGCCCAGCAGGGCGGTATAGGCCTTACCCACCAGCAGGTTGCCATTGCCCTGCACCGTGGCCACGTAGCTCAGCTTGCGGCCACCCTTGCCGGCACCACCACCACCGCCAGTACCCAGATTCAGGCCCTTGGCATCGAGCAGCGCTTCGTAGAAGGCGGTGAAGTTGAGACGCTCCGCGCCATCCTTCTTGGAGCTCACATAGCCACAGGTACGCACAAGATCAGACTTGCTGACATCGCCCATCTCCTTGACCTTGGCCAGGAGTTCAGAACCGGTGAGCATCGAAAAAGAGGAACGCTGCGGCAAACATAGCGCTTTAAAGCTGCATCACCAAGGGGCAGATGCGCCGTGAAGAGAGATTGCACAGGGCTGCCATCTTCAATCAGCTCCCTAGGGTCCCTCTAGCGCAAACCAACCATCCCATGACCATGCCGTTCAGCGTCGGTGAGGTATTTCTGGAAAGCGTCTCCACCGGTGTGATCACCGCCGAGGAAATCGCCTGGATCACAGCCGAGCAGGCCAGCTTTGATCGCCAGGAAGAGGCCATGGTGCTGAAGCTGGGTCGCCTGGTCGATAACGGCACGATTCAGATCGGCTGTCGCTTGCTGCAGGCTTGAGGCCCGACGCCGCTTGTCCCGCTAGATCAACTCCGGATGCAGGGGGTCCCCCTTGAAGGGCCCCTGCACCGCGGCGGTGATCCAGCCGCCGTAGAACCCACCGGGCTGGGGCCGCACCGGCTCGTCGTCCAACCAGCACCCATCCATCAAGGCTGGATACAGCGCAAACCAACCCGCCAGGGGCGCGAACGCCTCGGTGGGCTGGGGGTAGCTCCACACCGCCCGCGGCAAGCGCCTGCCGTCGTGCACCACATCGAAGTAACGGGCCACCCCCTTCCACTCACAGAAGCTGCTCCCAGCCGCCGGCTGCAACAGCTCCAGGCACATCGCCTCCGGGGGCAGATAGAGCGTTGGCGGGTGGAAGGTCTCCAGCACCCGCAGGCTGGTGGCACTCTCCGCCAGCAGCTGCCCCAGGGCCCTCACCACCACCCGCTGGGTGCCCGGCACCAGGGCCGGGGGGCGGGGGTAGTCGCAGACGCGCTCGATCGGCGCCGCCATGGCTCAGCCCGGAATGAAGGTGCGCAGCCGGCGTGCATCGAGCCCGGCTCTGCGCTGCAGCTCCGTGGCATCAAGGGCCTGCTCCTCGCGCACCTGGGCGGCGATCACGTCGTCCTCCAGCACCGCAAACCCTTCGGCCGCCGCCAGCTCCAGCAACTCCGGCAACTCCAGGGGCTCCCGCAGGCGCTGGGCCAGGGCGGGCCGCTCACGGGCATGGGCCAGAAAGGCGTCCAGCTGCTGCAGGCTCACGGGTCGGATCCAAGTGCAGCTGTCCTAGCGGGTCGGCGCAGCCCCTGGGCACCGCCGGGATCCAAACTGATGCGATACACCAGGCCGCATGACCCGCATGCCCCCCATGCAGCAGCCCAAACCTCTGCCCGAGTGGATGCGCCGCGCCGGCGCCGGGATGACCGCCACCGTTGCGGTGCTGTTCGTGGTGCTGCTGGTGCAGGTGCGGCTCCAGAGCAACCGCATTCAGCAACTCCAGGACAAGGTGCAGACCCTGGAGAACGCCGGCGACCTGGAGCGCACCAATGCCCTGGAGGAGCAACTGCGCTCCACGGTGGAGCGACTGCAGGGCATGGAGGGGCTCGAACAGGCGGTGCAGCGGCTCAGCGCTGAGCAGGCCAACCTGAAACTGCAGATCGGTCGAGGCGGCTACGACAACAGCCTTCCCCCGGATCTACTGCGGCCGCCGGCCCTGCCCAAGCTGCCCAGCGGTCTGGAATGAGGGCCGCCGGGGTGCCGGCCCCGATCGACGCCGCGGCGCGCCTGAGCCAGGTGCAAAGCCCGGTGATCCCGCTGATGGGGGAGTGGATCCGCCAGACCCCTGGCACCCTCTCGCTCGGTCAGGGCATGGTGCACTGGGGCCCGCCGGCCCAGGCCCTGGAGGCCGCCCGCGACGCTCTCGCTGACGGCCTGGGCCAACCCCACGCCGGCGCGGCCAACCGCGATGCCTACGGCCCCATGGCCGGGGATCCAGACCTGCGCCAGGCCGTGGGCCACTGGCTGGAAGCGCACCACGGCCTCGACCTGGAGGGCTCGGCGGTGCTGATCACCGCCGGCAGCAACATGGCCTTCAACGCCATCGCCCAGGTGCTCTGCGACCCCGGCGACGAGTGCCTGCTGCCGGTGCCTTACTACTTCAACCACGCCATGGCTGTCCGCCTGGCGGGGGGCGTACCGGTGGCGGTGGAGGCGGGTGTGGTTCCCGATCCGGAGCGGTTGGCGGCGGCGATCACCCCGCGCACCCGGGCGATCGTGACCATCTCCCCCAACAACCCCAGCGGTGCCGTGCTGCCCAGGCCGGTGCTGGAAGCGATCAACCGGCTCTGCGCCGATCGCGGCCTGCTGCACATCAGCGATGAGGCCTATGCCCTGTTCCGCCATGGGGCGACGGCGGTGTGGAGTCCGGGGCAGGGGCGCGGCAGCGGCGCCCACACCGTGACCCTCGGCTCCCTCTCCAAAAGCCATGGCATGGCGGGATGGCGCATCGGCTGGGCCGTGGTGCCGCAAGGGCTGATGGCGCCATTGGCCAAGGTGCAGGACACGATCCTGATCGGGCCGCCACGGCTGAACCAACGGGCGGCCGTTGGGGCCCTGGCCGCCGGCGTGGGCTGGTGCCAGCAGCGCATCAACGCGCTCCAGACCCAGCGCCAGCAGGTGTTGGCGGCGCTGGAGCAGGCCAATGCCCCCTGGCGTCTGCTGGCTCCCGCCGATGGCGCCTTCTATGCCCTGCTGCAGCTGGACAGTGCCCTGAGCGCCGATGAGGCCATGGAGCGGCTGATCCGCGAACACCGGGTGGCCCTGGTGAGCGGCAGCAGCTTTGGCCTGCGGGGCTGCTGCCTGCGGCTGAGCTACGGCATGCTCGGGCCGGCGGATCTGGCGATGGCCCTCGAGCGGTTGTGCGGAGGGCTGCTGGCCCTCAGCACAGCTCCGTAGCGCGATCCCGCGCTAGCCCTTCACTGCATCCCCACTGGCGCTGGGCAGGATGTAGCGCTGCAGGCCGATGAACAGCAACAGCACCGGCAGGATCGACACCACCGCGCCGGCGGCCACGAGCCGCCAGTCGAGGGCAAAGCTGCTGGCCAGCTGCTGCAAGCCCAGGGGCAAGGTGTAGAGCTTGGGGTCGTCGAGAATCACCAGGGGCCAGAGGAAATCACTCCAGGTGCCGATGAACACGAACATCGCCAGGGTGATCAGATCGGCCCGGGCCGCTGGAATCATCACGTTCCACCATTCGCCCACGGGGGTGCAGCCGTCGATGCGCGCCGCCTCCTCCAGTTCCACCGGCACCCCGGCGAAGCTCTGGCGCAGCAGAAAAATGCCGAAGGCGGTGGCCGCCTGGGGAATGATCAGCGCCCAGAGGGTGTTGCGCAGGCCCAACTGCACCATCAGCAGATACAGCGGGATCATCACCACCTGAAACGGAATCAGGATGGTGGCCACCACCAGGGCCAGCACCAGCCCACGCCCTGCAAACCGCATGCGGGCCAGGGGATAGGCCGCCAGGGAGCAGAACAGCAGATTGGCCAACACCGCCAGGCCACTGACCACCGTGCTGTTGAGCAGGTACGCCACCATCGGGTTGTCGTTGAACAACCGCCGGTAGGCATCCAGGCTCGGTTGGCTCGGCAACAGCGCCGGCGGCATCGTGAAGATGTCCTCGGCGGGGCCCTTGAGTGAGGTGCTCACCAGCCAGAACAGCGGTATCAACATCGCCAGGGCGATCAACAGCAGCGCCGCCAGCTGCAACGCACTGGCGGCCAGGCTGCGGGATCGGCCACTGATCAGCTCAGCCATCAGAGCCGGGGGCGATCGGCCGGGGCCAGATCCCCCACCGGCAACGGCGCCTTCTGGGGGTGCAGGGGGGAACGCTGGCTGCCGGCCACCAGGCGATTGAGGGCGTTCACGAACGCCTGGGCCGCGGCCACCACGATGTCGGTGTCCGCCGCATGGCCGGAATACAGCACCCCATCGGCCCGCAGGCGAATGGTGACCTCCCCCATGGCATCGATGCCTTCGGTCACCGACTTCACCGAGAACTCCACCAGCTCGTTGGGCACCCGCGCCAGCTGGTTGAGGGCCTGGCAGACCGCATCCACCGGACCGGTGCCGATGGAGGCCTGGGTGAGTTCGGCCCCATCGCTGTTCAACAGGGTGACGGTGGCGGTGGGCTGCAGGTTGGTGCCGGTGCTCACCTGCACCAGCTTGAGGCTGTAGCGGGCCTGGGCCTGCTGCTGCACCTGCTCACTCACGATCGCCTCCAGATCACGGTCGGAGATCTCCCGCTTGCGGTCCGCCAGCTCCTTGAAGCGGGCGAAGGCGTCATCGAGGTCGTCGCGCTCGAGGGTGTAGCCCAGCTCCTCCAACCGCGCCCGGAAGGCGCTGCGGCCGCTCAACTTGCCCAAGGAGATGCGGTTGTCCGCCAGGCCGATGGTGCGGGCGTCGATGATCTCGTAGGTGAGGCGGTTCTTGAGCACACCGTCCTGGTGGATGCCGCTCTCGTGGGCAAAGGCATTGGCCCCCACGATCGCCTTGTTGGGCTGCACGGCCATGCCCGTGAGGTTGCTCACCAGGCGGGAGGTTTTGTAAATCTCCTCAGTGCGCACGCCGGTGAGCGGCTCGCTGCTGTCGGCGGGCCGCCCCAGGAAGGGGTTGAAGTAGCTGCGGCGCACGTGCAGGGCCATCACCAGCTCCTCGAGGGAGGCGTTGCCGGCCCGCTCACCGATGCCATTGATGGTGCACTCCAACTGGCGGGCGCCGTTCTTCACCGCCTCGAGGAAATTGGCCACCGCCAGGCCCAGGTCGTTGTGGCCGTGGACGGAGATCACCGCCTGGTCGATGTTCGGCACATGGCGATTGATGCCCGCGATCAGGGCGCCAAATTCCGCTGGGGTGGTGTAGCCCACCGTGTCGGGGATGTTGATGGTGGTGGCCCCGGCGGCGATGGCCGCTTCGATCACCTGATACATGAACTCCGGGTCGGAGCGACCGGCGTCCTCACAGGAGAACTCCACGTCCTCCACCAGGGAACGGGCGTAGGCCACCATCTCGCCGGCGATCTGCAGCACCTCGGCGCGGCTCTTGCGCAGCTTGTGCTCCAGGTGGATGTCGCTGGTGGCGATGAAGGTGTGGATGCGCTTGCGGGCGGCGGGCTCCACCGCCTCGGCACAGGCCTTGATGTCGCCCCGGGCCGCCCGGGCCAAGCCGCAGATCACCGGACCATCGGCGCTGCCCACGCTGGCGGCGATGCGCTGCACGGCGTTGAAATCCCCCGGACTGGCGAAGGGGAACCCGGCCTCGATGATGTCCACCCCCAGGCGCGCCAGCTGCTGGGCGATCGCCAGCTTCTCCTCCAGGTTGAGGCTGGCGCCAGGGGATTGCTCCCCATCGCGCAGGGTGGTGTCAAAGATCAGTACCCGGCCGGGGTCGCGGGCCATGGCGAGTTCAACGCGGAGTGGTTATGAGTTAGGGCCAGTCTAAGGCTGGGTCTGGCCGTCGGCCTTCTCCAGGGCGGGCCGCAGGTCGTTGAGGTCGACAAAGCGGTCGGCGGCATTGCGCAGCTCCCGCGGCACCATCCCATCGGTGCTCATCAGCACCACCTTCACCCCCTTGATGCGCAGCACCTCCAGCAGGCGCTCCAGATCGCGGCTGCCGCTGAGCAGCCACAGCTCATCAATGCGATGGGCGATGGCCAGCAGGTCGATGGCGATCTCCACATCGAGATTGGCCCGGCCGTACTGGCGCTGATCCGGATCCGGACCGAACTCCCGCAGCGGCTTGGCCCGAACCGTGTACCCCAGGCTGGTGAGGGCATCGCGGAAGGGCCGCTGGTCGGTGGGGTCCTTGAGGCCGGTGTACCAGAAAGCACCGGCGATTTCGGCACCGGGCCGGGAGGCGGCATGGGCCAGCAGCCGGCGCGGATCAAAGAACCAGCCCAGCTTTTGCTGCACGTAAAACATGCTGTGGCCGTCCACCGCCAGTGCCAGCTCCATCGCCGCGTTCCCGTTGGCCCGAGCCTAGAAGCTGCGCCTAGAGTCGCTCCACTGCGAGCCGAGCCCTTGGCCACCGGCGACCTGGCGCTGGTCCTGCACGCGCACCTCCCTTACGTGCACTCCAGTGAGCCCGGCTCCCTGGAGGAGGACTGGTACTTCCAGGCCCTGCTCGAGTGCTATCTGCCCCTGCTGGAGGTGCTGGAAAGCGCTGGGGCCGACCCGTTGCAGCGGCCGCGGCTGAGCATGGGGCTCTCGCCCACCCTGCTCTCCCTGCTCAGCAACACGGAGCTGAGCGCGCGCTTCGGCCCCTGGCTGGCGGTGCGGCAAGAGCTCTTGCATCAAGCGCCGGCGGGGCACACCGCCGCCGCCGCCAACGTGGCCCAACTGCTGGGCCGCGCCAGCCACGCCTGGCAGCTGTGCGGTGGCGATCTGCTGCCGCGCTTCCAGCGGCTGCAGCAGGCGGGGGTGCTGGATTTACTCACCTGTGCCGCCACCCACGGCTACCTGCCGCTGCTGCGGGATAGCCCGGAGGCGGTGCGGGCCCAGCTGCTCACGGCGGTGCGGGAACACCAACGGCTGTTGGGGGTGCGCCCCCAGGGCATCTGGCTGCCGGAGTGCGCCTTCTACGAAGGGCTGGATCGGCTGCTGGTGAGCTGCGGCCTGCGCTACGCCATCCTCGACGCCCATGGCCTGCTGCATGGCCAGCCCCGGCCTCGCTACGGCGTGTATGCCCCCGTGTGCACCCCGGCGGGCATGGCCTTCTTCGGCCGCGACAGCGAATCCACCCTGCCGGTGTGGAGTGCCCGCGACGGCTATCCCGGCGACCCCAGCTACCGCGAATTCCACCGCGACCTGGGCTGGGATCTGCCCGCCGACGAGCTCGAGCAGCGCGGCATCCCCTGCCCACGCCCCCTGGGGTTGAAGCTGCACCGGGTGTCGGGGCGCGACTGCAGCCTCGACGCCAAGCAGCCCTACGAGCCGGGCGAAGCCCAGCGCTGCGTGCAGCGCGATGCCGTGCACTTCCTGCAGGGGCGGGCCCGTCACCTGCAGCGTCTGGAGGGGGCCATGGATCGCCGCCCCCTGCTCGTGGCTCCCTTCGATGCGGAGCTGTTCGGCCACTGGTGGTTCGAGGGTCCGCAGTTTCTGGGGGCCCTGTTCCGCCAGGCGCCGAGTCAGGGGGTGGGACTGGTGACCCTGCGGGAAACCCTCAGCCGCGGCGATGCGCTGCAGCTGTGCCAGCCCTCCCCCTCCAGCTGGGGACAGGGGGGCTACCACAACTACTGGCTCAACGACAGCAATGCCTGGGTGATCCCGGAGTGGAACCGCGCCTCCCGGGCGATGGTGGAGCGGGTGAGCCGCGGCGTCGGCAGCGAAGCGGCCCGGGAGCTGCTGGATCAGGCCGGCCGCGAACTGTTGCTGGCCCAAAGCTCCGACTGGAGCTTCATCCTGAGGGCGGGCACCACCACGGATCTGGCCCGGGAGCGCATCCAACGGCACCTGGGGCGGTTCTGGAGGCTGCTGGAGGCGATCGACGGCACCGCCCCGCTGCCGGAGGGCTGGCTGGAGGAGGTGCGGCGGGAGGATGCCCTGTTCCCATTGCTGAATGCGGCGGATTGGACCCGCCTGCCGGCACCGCCCCCACCCCCATGACGGCGCTGCCGCCGCCGCTGGCCCTGACGCCCCAGCAGCAGACGCACCTGCTGGAAGGGGCGCTGCCGGCGCCGCAGGGGTTTGAACGCAGCCTGGCCCACCGCGGCCAAACGGCCCCGCGCCGCAGCCCCCTGCGGGTGCTGCAACTCAACCTGGGCCGGTTGTGCAACATGCGCTGCAGCCACTGCCATGTGGATGCGGGCCCCCATCAGGGGCACACCCTGATGCCGGACGCCGTGGTGGAGCACTGCATCGCCGCCATCGCCCGCCTGCAACCGGCGGTGTTGGATCTCACCGGCGGCGCCCCCGAACTGCACCCGCGCTTCCGCGAGCTGGTGCTGGCGGCCCGGCAGCAGGGCTGCCAGGTGATCGACCGCTGCAACCTCACGGTGCTGCTGCTGCCGGCCCTCCAGGATCTAGCCCCTTTCCTGGCGGAGCAGGGCGTGGAGATCGTGGCCAGCCTGCCCCAGCCCGAGGCCGAGGCCACCGATGCACAGCGGGGCGACGGCACCTGGGGGGCCTCGATCGAGGCCCTGCGGCTCCTGAATCGGTTGGGCTACGGCCAGGGCGATCCCACCCGGCAGCTCACCTTGATGAGCAACCCGGCAGGCACGCAGCTGCAACAGCTCACCACCTGCGATCAACGGCGCTGGGCCGAGCGGCTGCAGGAGCTGGCGGGGGTGCAGTTCGATCGGCTGATCGGGCTCAACAACATGCCGATCGCCCGCTTCCTGCAACAGCTGCAGGGGGATGGCCATGTGAACTGCTATCTGGCGCTGCTGGAGCGGGCCTTCAACCCCGCAGCCCTCGAGGGACTGATGTGCCGCGACACCCTGTCGGTGGCACCGAACGGGCAGCTCTACGACTGCGACTTCAACCAGATGCTGGAGCTGCCGCTGGCCAACGGCACCAGCATCGCGACGATCAGCGGCGCACAGCTCCTCGGTGGAGCCATCCGCTGGGGCAACCACTGCTACGGCTGCACCGCCGGCCAGGGCAGCTCCTGCAGCGGCGCCACCACGGCCTAGGCCTGCGCCCTCAGCCCCCCACTGGCCAGAGCAACCGCAGGCCCAGGCGCAACTCGCGGCCCCGCATGCCGATCAACCCCCAGCGCACCGACCAGGGGGCCCGCACAAACAGCTGCAGCATCGCCAGCAGCAGCTGCGGCAGGGTGAGGGTGTTCGCCAGAAAGCCGATCCACAGGGGATCCGGCAGGGCAAAAAAGGTGGCGAAGAACGCCCGCAGCTGGGCCTCCTGAAAGCGCATCAGCTTCTCCAGCCCGAATTGATAGAGGGCATGTTTGCGCCGCAGCTCCCGGGGCCAGAGAGCGCGCCAGCCGCAGGCAGCCACCGCCGCACTGGAGGCCTGGGGATCCGCCAGGGCCGCCGCCACCGCCTGGGCCACCGCCGGTGCCCGCCGCAGCAGGCCCCCCACCATGTAGCCCGAAGCGGGATGCACCATCGAGGCGGCCCCACCGAAACCCAGCACCGACTGGTGCAGGTCCGGCAGCGGCAGATTCATCGGAAACAGGCAGAACTCCTCGTGCTCCACCTCCAGCGCATGGATGCCGCGGTGGGCCAGACGCTGCTCCAGGCGCCGCTGCAGCACGTCGTAGGCCACCGGTGGCGCCAGGGCCAGGGAGGTTTCCTCCACGAAAAACAGGCCATCCCCCAGATCCATGGCATAGAGAAAGGTGGGGGGCTGCAGGCGTTGCTCCGGGCTGAGGTGATCGCAGCGGTAATCCATCAGCACGAATTGGCCCGGCTGCACCGGCGGTGCTGAAAAACGGCCGACGATGCCATAGGCCGCCTGGCCCGCCACGGGCCCCTCATCGGGGCGCTGCACCAGCAAGGGTTGATGGCCCGTGGCGTCCACCACCAGCCGGGCCTGGTGCGTGGGGCCCTCACGGGTCTGCAACGCAGTCAGTCCCTCCGCCTCCAGCCTGTGCAGGGCCGTCGCCGTGCCCTGCAGCAGTTCCACCCCGCCGCGCTCCAGGGCCGCGAGCCAATGGCTCTGCAGGGCCTGACGGTTGAACAGGCCGTAATCACGGCGATGGAGAGTGGGCTGGTTGGCGGGGCTGTTGGGGTCGACAGCACCGGCACCGAAGTAACTGACGCAATCACTCCAGCGGTGCTCCAGCAGGTGCCCCAACCCGAGGGCATCCAGCTCCTCACCCCAGATGCCATAGGTGTTGGGCCAGGGCTGCCGCAGATCATGGGCTGCTAGCAAGGCCACGCTGAGCCCCTGCTCCGCCAGGGACGCAGCCATGCACAGGGCGGCGGGCCCACCCCCCAGCACCAGCACCTGCCTCACCATGTCACCGATACGGTGTGGGCACATCCTGCAACAGAGCCCATGGGCGCCATCACCCGTTGGCTGCTGGCCCTGCTCACGGGCCTGATGCTCATGCTGCCCTTCGCGAGTGGGCAGACCGCGGCCTGGGCGGCCGAACCGGCCGCAGTGCCCCTCCATGTGGCCCTCCGGGTGGGCAACGTCTACCGGTTTTCGGCGCGGGAGAAGACCTACGGCGCAGAGGGCACCCTGCGCCTCTCCGCACCGGCCGCCGAGATGCGGCGGTGGTTGGCGGCGGGGGTGGATCCGGTGCAGTTGGTGCGCTTTCAGAACCTGGTGGAACCCTGGAATTCGCAGATCGAAGCCAACAGCGGCCCCCTACGGCTGGGGACCAACATCGGCCGCGACTATCACTTCAACGGCACCTTCTATTCCGATGAGATCAATTTCCGCAGCTATCCCTTCGGCACCCTGCCGCTACAGCTGCAGGTGGTGGCCGACCCCAGCTTCCCTTCGAGTCTGAGCCATCCACCCCGCCTGCAGCTGAAGCCCAATCCCGCCCAATCCGGAGTGCAGCGAACCAGCAACATGAGCGGCTACCGCCTCAGCGCCTGGCGGCTGGTGCCGGAGCAGGGCGGTGTGGAGATGCGGTTGATCTACAACCCGATGGGCTGGTCGGCGCTGGTGAAGTGGGTGCTGCCGCTCACCATCACCATGGTGGTGATGCTGCTGACCCCCAACCTGCGGGCCAGCTTCAGCTCGGAGCGTCTGGCGATTCCCCCGGTGGTGCTGCTGACCCTGGTGTTCATGCAGCAGGCCTACCGCGACTCGCTCCCCTCCTTGCCCTATCTCACGGTGTTGGATGGGCTCTACGCCTTTTCCTACCTGGTGACGCTGGTGTTCTTCTGCGAGTTCATCTGGTGCGCCAACCGCAACGACCGCCTCGGCGGAGCCTGCAGTGCCGTGGGTGAACGTCGGATTGAACGCCTGGAACTCAGCCTGCAGTTGGCGAGCTTGGCGGGCTACAGCCTGCTGGTGGCCTGGGCCTGGGGGCAGAGCTGATGCTGACCACCGGGATCACCGACGAAGCCCTCAGGCTTCGCCGGCATCACTGGCCTGGCTGATGGCCTCGGTAGTGGCCTCGATGGTGGCTGCGTCGAGGGTGGCAGCATCGAGATCCACCTCCTCCTCATCGGCCGCCGGTGGCACCAGCACCACCTCCGCCAGGCGATCACCGCTATCGAGGCGCTGCAGGCGCACCCCCGTGGCGGCGCGGGACTGCTGGGGCACGGCATCGGCGCGCATGCGCACAATCACGCCCTTCTCGCTCACCAGCAGCAGTTCCTCACCGCTGCCGAGCACCTTCAGCCCCACGAGCACATCGCCGTCCCGGCGGAACTTGATCGCCCGCAGGCCCATGCCGGCGCGCTTCTGCAGGCGGAACTGATCCACCGGTACACGCTTGCCCAGACCGCTGGCGCTGGCCACGAGCACCCAGGGGCCCTCGCTGGCGGTGACCTCATCGCCCTCCTCCTCCTCAACGGCGTCAGCGGCACTGCCCTCAACCCGGTCCGCCAGTTCCACCGGCAGCACATCCATGGACACCAGCTGATCGCCGGGACGCAGGTTCATGGCCCGCACGCCCCGGGCGGTACGGCCCAGGGGACGCAGCTCCTCATCACTGAGGCGGAAGTGGATCGTGATGCCGTTGCGCGAGCCGATCAGAACGCTGTCACCGGGCTGGGCCAGGCGCACCCAGCAGAGGGCATCGCCCTCCTCCAGGGAGATGGCAATCAGGCCGTTGGAGCGGATGTTGGCGAAGGCCGAGAGGCGTGTGCGCTTGATGAAGCCGCCGCTGGTGAGCATCACCAGAACGGCATCTTCAGCGAACTCACTCACCGCCAGCAACGAGGTGATCTGCTCCTCGCGGGGAATGGGCAGCAGCTGCACGATCGGCGTGCCCTTGGCGGCACGGCTGCAGAGGGGCACCCGATAGGCGGGAACCGTGTACACCACCCCCCGGTCGGAGAACAGCAACAGCGAGTCGTGGTCGTTGCAGCTGATGAACAGCCGCACGGCCTCTTCCCCCTGGGTGCGGGTACCGGCCTTACCGCGGGTGCCGCGGCTGGTGGCTTCAAACTCACTCACCGGCATCCGCTTGAGGTAGCCGTTCTCGGTGAGCAACACCACCGACCGCTCGTTGGCGATCAGGTCGATGTCCTCCAGGCCGCCTTCCACATCGAGAATCTCGGTGCGGCGCGGTGAGTCGTAGCGGGAGCGGATGACACCCAGCTCGTCGGTGATCAGCCCGAACACCCGCTCCTTACGAGCCAGGATGTCGTTGTAGTCGGTGATCTTGGCGAGCAGATCCTCGTGCTCGAGCCGGATCTTGTCCGCCTCCAAGGCGGTGAGCCGGCGCAGCTGCATCTGCAGGATCGCGTCGGCCTGGGTGTCGGTGAGGCCGAACTGATCCATCAGCTGGCTGCGGGCCGTGGCCGTATCCGCCGCCGAACGAATGAGGGCAATGATCGCGTCGAGGTTGTCGAGGGCGATCAGCAAACCCAGCAGGATGTGGTCGCGCTCTTGGGCTTTGCGCAGCAGATAGCGGGTGCGGCGCTCGATCGTCTCGACGCGGAAGTCGAGGAACACCTCCAGCATCTTGCGCAGGGTGAGCAGCACCGGCTCCCCCTTCACCAGAGCCAGCATGTAGGCGCTGAAATTGCTCTGCAGCGGGGTGAGCTTGAACAGGTTGTTCAGCACCACCTGCGGGTAGGCGTCGCGGCGCAGTTCGATCACGATGCGCATGCCGTCGCGATCGCTCTCATCGCGAATATCCGAGATGCCTTCGAGCTTCTTGTCGTTGACCAATTCAGCGATGCGCTCGATCAACGCCGCTTTGTTGGTCTGGTACGGCAACTCGGTGATGATCACCGCATCGCGATCGGGGCGCCCCTTGGCCTCAATCGTTTCAATCGACGCCACACCGCGCATGGTCACCGAGCCGCGACCGGTGGTGTACATCTCACGGATGCCGCGGCGGCCAAGGATCTGACCACCGGTGGGGAAGTCAGGCCCCGGAATGATCGCCATGAGTTCGCGATCATCGATGCTGGGGTTGGCGATCAACGCCAACAACCCATCGACCAGCTCGGTGAGGTTGTGGGGGGGGATGTTGGTGGCCATCCCCACCGCGATGCCCGTGGAGCCGTTGAGCAGCAGCTGGGGCACCCGGGCGGGCATCACCGTGGGTTCCTGCTGGGAGCCATCGAAGTTGTCGATGAAATCGACGGTCTCGCTCTCGATGTCCTCCAGCAGGCTGTCGGTGGTGAGCGCCTGCAGCCGCGACTCGGTGTAGCGCATGGCGGCGGGCGGATCGTTGTCCACCGAACCGAAGTTGCCGTGCCCGTCGATCAGGGGCATGCGCATGGAAAAGTCCTGGGCCATCCGCACCAGGGCGTCGTACACCGCGGTGTCGCCATGGGGGTGGTACTTACCGAGCACCTCACCCACCACACGGGCGCATTTGCGGTAGGGCCGGTCGCTGGTGAGGCCCAGCTCGTACATCGCATAGAGGATGCGGCGATGCACAGGCTTGAGGCCATCGCGGGCGTCGGGCAGGGCCCGTCCCACGATCACGCTCATCGCGTACTCCAAATAGGAGCGCGACATCTCGTTGCGCAGATCAGCCTGGATGATCCGGCCGTCTGATCCCGATGGACCCTCCGGCCCGCCCCCGGAAGTGATCTCACCGGGTTCGGTTGGATCCGCCATTCGCAACAGCTTTGGTTAGAACACATTTTATCGGTTATCGCGTCTGTGTCTGCCTTGAGCGGGAGCTTCCCCAGCCGGACCGAGGCGGAGCTGCAGCAGCTGCAGCAGGACGGCCGGCTGGCGGTGTGCACGGCCGAGGCCTTTCGCAGCCAGGTGGCGCAGCACGGCCTCGCTGAGGCCTACCGCCGCACCCATGTGGTGGTGGCCAGCGGCGCCGAGTTCACCAGCCAAGCAAGCCTGCTGCTGCAGTTGGGCCCCACCGACCCGCCAATGCGGATTCGACGCTTTCGGCTGGGTCCGGCGGAGGGCCAAGGGGGGCACGGCAACACCGACCTGCTGCTGCCGCTTGGCCAGGGGGGCGCCCTGGCGCTGGAGGCCCTGCTGCGGGGCGACACCCTGCCGTTCAGCGCCAGCGGCAGCGGCGGAGAACAACAGCCCCGGCTGGAGCTGGAAACGCAGCTCAGCCTGGAGCAGATCGGCGCCGGCCGGCTGCTGCTGCACCGCGGCGTCGTGGAAAACGGGGTGGTCGCCGTCAGCAGCCGCGAAGGCCTCACCCCCACCCCCTGGGGCCCCGTGCTGGGCCCCTTGGTAAGCGCCCTCTACAGCTGCGGCGGCGCCGGCAGCATCGGTCTGACCATGCCGGGGCTGCGCCAGCTCGGACCCGGGTCCCCCCTGTTGGTGGCCGGAGGGATCGGCTGGGTCAGCGGCGCCGGCAGCGGCCACAACCCCGCGGTGAAACGTCAGACGGAGGGCCAGGCCCTGAGCCCTGGCGCCTCCGCCGCCGTGGAGGTGGATCTGCACAGCCTCGACCCCCGCTGGCTGCGCGCCACCCGTCTCGGGGGAGAGGACACCGGCCTGCTGGTGGCCCTGGCGGCCCCGGTGCCTCTTCTGAACGGGGAGCAGGCCCACTGGGCGGCGATGGACGACACCCAGCTGGAGGCGCCGGTGCTGGATTACGGCATCCCCCGCCGGGTGCGGCCGAGCTTCGGTCGGGTCCCCTACAGCGAGCTGCGCAGCGGCCAGCTCAGGGTGGGGGAGCGGCAGCTGAGTTGCGCGCCGGCCCACAGCCCGCGGTTGGCGGCCGAGATCGGCGCCGCCCTGGTGACCCAGCTACAGGAGGGGCGCTTCCCCCTGCGTCCACCGCTGGCTCCCTTGCCGAAACGGGCTGCGCTGCAGCCCCTCGACTAATGGCAACGCTTGAAAACGGCCGTAAGCTCCCCATTCATCGAGCCCGCTTTCGGATCCATGGCTGACGCTGACGCCCCCACCCCAGACGGGGAGCAGCTGACCGAGGCCCTGACGGAGGTCACACCTGAGGCCCCAGAACCCGCCCAGGACCCTCAGCCCGTCCCGGCCGACGAACCCCAGGTGGCCAGCACGGTGGAGGTGCCCGCCACGCCGGCCACTCCCGTGGTGCCAGTCAGCGTGGAGGCGCCCTCCGCTGGCGAGGGCGGTGAATGGGACCTGCTGGTGAGCAAGGTGCAGGCCTGGCTGGCCAGCGGGCAACTGCAACAGCAGTGGCAGACGGCCCGCACCCCCCTCAGCCTGCTGGCGGGGCTGATCGCGCTGCTGCTGGTGCTGCGCATCTACGGCGCCCTGCTGGCGGTGCTGGACAGCATTCCGCTGTTGCCCGGACTGCTGGAACTGGCTGGTCTGATCGCCGTGATCCAGTTCGGCCTGACCCGCCTGGTGCGCAGCACGGATCGCCGCCAGGTGATCGACGGGCTACGCCAGCGCTGGCAGAGCTTCCGCGGCCGCAGCTGAGGCGCCGCAACCCCAGGGGAGCAACGGGCCAGTTGATAGCTTGGCCCGATTGCATCACGGTCTCTGGTGGACATTCAGCTCGGTCGTTCCCGCACCGTTCGTCGCGCCTACGGCATCGACGAGATCGCCCTCGTGCCGGGGGGACGCACCGTGGATCCAACGGTCACCGACAGCAGCTGGACCCTGGGGGGGGTGACCCGCGAGATCCCGATCATCGCCAGCGCCATGGATGGCGTGGTGGATGTGGGCATGTGCGTGGAGCTCACCAAGCAGGGTGCCCTGGGGGTCCTCAACCTGGAGGGGGTGCAATGCCGCTACGACGACCCCAACCCGGCCCTCGACCGCATCGCCGCGGTGGGGAAAGAGGAGTTCGTGCCCCTGATGCAGGAGCTCTACAGCCAGCCGGTGCGGGAAGACCTGATCCGCCAGCGGATCGGTGAAATCAAGCAGCGCGGGGGCATCGCCGCCGTGAGTGCCACTCCAGTGGCCGCCCTCAAGTTCGGCAAGGCCATCGCCGAGGCCGGCGCCGACCTGTTCTTCGTGCAGGCCACGGTGGTGAGCACCGAGCACGTGGGGCCGGAGGGGCAGGAGAGCCTCGATCTGGCGGCCCTCTGCCGCGACTTCGGCGTACCCGTGGTGATCGGCAACTGCGTCACCTATGAGGTAGCCCTGAAATTGATGCGCGCCGGCGCCGCCGGCGTGATGGTGGGCATCGGCCCTGGCGCCGCCTGCACCAGCCGCGGCGTGCTGGGCATCGGCATCCCCCAGGCCACCTCCGTGGCTGACTGCGCCGCCGCCCGCGCCGACTACCTGGCGGAGAGCGGCCGCTATGTGCCGATCGTGGCCGACGGCGGCATCGTGACCGGAGGCGACATCTGCAAGTGCCTGGCCTGCGGCGCCGACGCCGTGATGATCGGCTCCCCCATTGCCAGGGCCGCAGAAGCCCCTGGCCGTGGTTTCCACTGGGGCATGGCCACCCCCAGCCCGGTGCTGCCCCGCGGCACCCGCATCAAGGTGGGCACCACCGGCAGCCTCGAGAAGATCCTGCGGGGCCCCGCCTCCCTCGACGACGGCACCCAGAACCTGCTGGGCTGCATCAAGACCTCCATGGGCACCCTCGGCGCCCGCACCATCAAGGAGATGCAGCAGGTGGAGGTGGTGGTGGCCCCATCGCTGCTCACTGAAGGCAAGGTGTACCAGAAAGCCCAGCAGCTGGGCATGGGCAAATAAGCACCCCTGGTTGGGGGGTGAACAGCGGCGTTAGCCTCGAAGACGTGCGGGCTTCGGCCCTCACACTCCTCACACCCCCTGGCCCGGCGCGTCCGGGCTTTCTGTCTTCTCCCCCCACTCCCGCCCCCTGAGGCGGGTAACGACTTCCAGCACCGCTTGGGCGAACGCCGAAAGCCGTTGCTAGATTCCAAAAACCCTGTTCCCTCCTCGGATGTCCAGCGCCGCTGCCGTCACCGACGCTTCCTTCGAGCAAGACGTGCTCAAAAGCGATGTGCCCGTGCTGGTCGACTTTTGGGCCCCTTGGTGCGGACCCTGCCGCATGGTCGCTCCGATCGTGGACGAGATCGCCAAGGAGTTCGAGGGCAAGATCAAGGTGTTCAAGCTCAACACCGACGAGAACCCCAACGTGGCCAGCCAGTACGGCATCCGCAGCATCCCCACGCTGATGGTGTTCAAGGACGGCCAGAAGGTGGACACCGTCGTGGGTGCCGTTCCCAAAACCACCCTCTCGGGCACGATCTCGAAGTACCTCTGAGCCCCAACGCTGAGCCCCTCCGAGCAAAGCCCCCTCGAGGCCCTGGCCTCCGCCCTGGAACACCATCCCCAGCGGCGGGCCATTGAGCGCAGCGTGGTCAGCCTGCTGGAAATTGCCCGCGCCAGCAGCGACGCCGATGAATGGCGGCTGATTACTGGCGCCCTGGCGGATATCCGCGACGGCCTCAGCGTGTTCGCGCCCCATCGGCTCACGCGCAAGGTGACGGTGTTCGGCTCGGCCCGCACCGCCCCCAACGACCCCGCCTACCGCCTGGCCCAGGAGCTGGCGGTGGAGGCCGTTCAGCAGGGCTTTGAGGTCATGACCGGTGCCGGCGGCGGCATCATGGAGGCCGCCAACAGTGGGGCCGGCTGCGACAACAGCATCGGCCTCAATGTGGAGCTGCCGTTTGAGCAGCATGCCAACCGCTACGTGAATGCGTGCGAAGGGCGGTTGCTGCATTTCCGTTATTTCTTCACCCGCAAACTGTTCTTCCTGCGGGAAAGCGATGCCCTGGTGGTGATGCCAGGGGGCTTCGGCACCTTTGATGAGCTGTTTGAATCCCTCACCCTGATTCAGACGGGCCGCACCACCCCCATTCCCCTGGTGATGCTGGCCCCGCCGGGGGATCCGTTCTGGCCCAACTGGCTCGGGGAGATGCAGCAGGCGCTGGCCAGCCGCGGCCTGATCTCCCCGGAGGACACCACCCTGCTCAAGCAGGCCAGCTCCGCAGCGGAGGCGATGGCGATCATCAGCCACTTCTATCGGGTGTTTCACGGCGCCCAGTACGCCCAGGACTGCCTGGAACTGCTGCTCCACGGCGCCCTCAGCGATCAGCAGCTGCACCAGCTCAACAGCCGCTTCGGCGCCCTCATGGACGAGGGCAACATCAGCCAGGGGGAGAGCTGCGACAACCGCGGCATCCTGCGGCCCTGCCTGCGCTTTCAGCTGGATCGCCGGCGTATCGGGCTGCTCTACCAACTGCTCGATCAGCTCAACGACCTGCCGCTGGAGGGGCAACCGGCGATCGAGCAACCTGGCCAACGTGTGCGCCGCTCGCCCCAGCCATGACCCGCATCGGCCTGATCGACTACGGCATGGGCAACCTTCATTCCGTGCAGCGGGCCTTCGAGCGGCTGGGCTGCACGGTGGAGACGGTGCACACCGAGACGGCCATGGAGCCCTGCGAAGCCCTGGTGCTGCCCGGTGTGGGGGCCTTTGATCCAGCCATGGAACGGCTGCATCAGTCGGGGCTGGTGCCCGCCATCCGGCAGTGGTGCGCCCAGGATCGCCCCCTGCTGGGGATCTGCCTGGGGCTGCAGCTGCTGTTTGAGGGCAGCGACGAGGGTGAACGGCCAGGGCTGGGGCTGATCCATGGCCATGTGGCCGCCCTGCCCCGCTGCCCGGGGCACCCCATTCCCCACATGGGCTGGGAACCGCTGCTGCCCGCCACCGCCAGCCCGCTGCTGCCCCAGGGGACCCCGGAGGCCTGGATGTATTTCGTGCACTCGTTTGCGGCGGTGCCGGCCGATCCCAGCTGCATCACCGCCCGGGTGGCGTTCGGCTCGGAGGCCGTTACCGCCGCGGTGTGGCAGGGAAGCCTGGCGGCCTGCCAGTTCCATCCGGAGAAATCCGCTGAGGCGGGGGAGGCGCTGCTGCGGCGCTGGCTGGCCTGGCTGGAGCAACGGCGGCCATGAGCCTGAGGCTGAGCGGGGGGCGGCGGCTGCAGAGCCCGCCGGGGCAAACGGCCCGGCCCACCCCCTCCCGCGTGCGACTGGCGGTGATGAACATGCTGGCGGTGCACCTGCCCGGAGCCCGCTGGCTCGACCTCTGCTGCGGCAGCGGCGTGATGGGCTGTGAGGCCCTGCACCACGGTGTGGCGGCTGTGGTGGCCGTGGACCAGGACCGCCGCATGGCCGCCACAGCCCGAGCCAACCTGGAGCTGGTGGCCGCGGATCGGGATCCAGCACCCACGGTGTCGGTGGTCAGCCAAGAGGTGCTGCGCTGGCTGCAGCAGCCCACCCAGGCTCTGGAGGCCTTTGATCTGATCTATGCCGACCCCCCCTACGCCGCGGGGCTCTACGGCCCGATCTGCCGGGCCTTGCGCGACGGGGAATGGCTGAGACCCTCTGGCCTGCTTCTGCTGGAGTGCTCCAGCGACGGGGTTCCGCCCCTGGAGGCGGGTTGGCAACTCAACAAACAGAAGCGCTATGGAGGCAGCACCGTGCTGCTACTCCAACGCCTCTGATGTCCGAAGCCTGTCCGAAGCCCCTGGGGCGATCAGCCGCCCAGGGCGCTGCCGCGGCGGTACTGGTTCCAGGCGGCCACGAACAGACCCGCCAACGTCACGGGAATCAGACCGAGCACGATGCCGCAAAGCAGGGGTTCGATCATGGGTGGGAACACGGGTCTGGTTGCACAATTCTTCCACGCCCAAGCCCCAACCTGCTGGTCCAGTGGTTCGTTTTGACATCAGCGTTGTGAGATCAGCGACGTGACCGCACCGTCGACTCCCTCCGCGGCGACGCCCCCCACCGCCAGCCGGCGCGGCTTGATCTCCGCCCTGATGCTGGTGGCAGCCGTGTGCGTGGCCGTGGTGGCCCTGCTGGTGTTGCTGCCGGCGGCCCGCAGCGATCCCTACACCCGCAGCACCCTGCAGCTCAGCGGCTCCGGCGAGCGCGGTGAGCAACTGTTTCTGATCAACTGCGCCGGCTGCCATGGCATCGCCGCCCAGGGGTTGGTGGGGCCCAACTTGCACGGCGTGAACAGCCGCAAGAACAACCGCCAGCTGATCCAGCAAGTGGTGAGCGGTCGGACGCCCCCCATGCCCCGTTTCCAGCCCGAACCCCAGGCCATGGCCGACCTGTTGGCCTACCTGCACACGCTCACGTGAGCGTGGCGGTGGTGTTGGTGGAGCCGGCCGGTCCCCTGAACGTGGGGAGCGTGGCCCGGCTGTGCGCCAACTTCAACATCCACGATCTGCGGCTCGTGGCCCCCCGCTGCGATCACCGGGGGGAGGAGGCCCGGCTGATGGCGGTGCACGCGGAGGCCCTGCTCGAGCGGGCCCGTCTGTTTCCCGATCTGGCCAGCGCCGTGGCGGACTGCACGCGGGTGGTGGCCACCAGCGGCCGCATGGAACCGGAAGGGTTGCCGCTGAGTGGTCCGGCCGAAGCCCTGGGATGGTTGCAGGCCGCCCTACCCGAGCAGGGATGCCGCGGGGCCCTGGTGTTCGGGCGGGAGGATCGCGGGCTCACCAACCAGGAACTGCTGCAGGCGGGGCGGGTCCTGCGGCTGAGCACCGATGGGGCCTACGCCTCGCTCAACCTCTCCCATGCGGTGGCGATCTGCCTGCACGCGTTGCAGCAGCCGCCAGCAGCGTCCGTTCCGCCGGCGTCGACAGCACCGCCGCAGGCCGCGGAGGAGCTGTGCCGGCGGGGGGATCTGGAGGCGGCCCTGGCGGATGCGGAGGAGCTGCTGCTGGAGGTGGGCTTTCTCTATCCCCACACGGCCGAGGCCCGCATGGGCAAGCTGCGGGCCCTGCTGCAGCGCACCCAGGTGCGCGCCAGTGAGGTGGCCCTGCTGCGGGGCATGGTGCGCCAGCTGCGCTGGGCAACCCAGCGGCAGAGCCCCTAAGGTCTGGCCCGTGCCCAGCCCCACCAGCCTGTGAGCGCCAGCCGCCCGAATCGCCCCAGCAGCACCCCCGGCTGGGGGGCACCGCTGCAGTTGGTGCTGCGCCTGCTGGTGATGGGCCTGGGGTTGGGGGTGATCACCGGCACCGCCCTCAAATTGTTGGCCCCCCGCCTGGCGGGCTCAGGACAACCCGGCCCCGCCGTCCCAGCCTCGCTGGCACCCCCCGGGCTGAGCAGCCTGCCCCGCGGCCTGGGCCTGGGCCGCTTTGAGCCACGCAGTGAGCTCACCGCCCTGAGCCAGAAGTGGGCGCAACTGGCCTCGGTGCACAAGGATCTGCAGGCCAGCGGCTACCTGCTGGTGCTGGATGACGGCCGCTTCGCCCAACTCAACCCGGAGCGGCCCCTGCCAGCGGCCAGCTCGATCAAAACGCCGATTTTGCTGGCGGGGCTAGAGGAACTGGATGCGGGCCGGCTGACCTGGAACGAACCGCTCACCCTCACCAAGGAAGTGGCCGGCGGGGGCGCCGGCTGGATGGCCAGCCGCCCCCTGGGCAGCCGCTTCCCCTTCTGGGAAGCCGCCACCGAAATGATCCGGGTGAGCGACAACAGCGCCACCAACCTGCTGATCAAGCGTCTGGGGGGGAAGGCCAGCCTCAATGCCCGCTTCCAGGCCCTGGGGCTCACAGGCACGGTGATCAACAACTGGCTGCCGGATCTCGACGGCACCAACACCACCAGCGCCCACGACCTGGCCCGGGCCATCGCCCTGGTGGACACCGGCGAAAAGCTCAGCCCACGGGCCCGTGATCTGTTCCGGGAGGTGATGGGCACCTCGCGGACCAACACCCTGTTGCCCCTGGGCCTGCTGATGGGCCTTGGCGGTGACTCCGCCGACCCCGACAGCGACCTGCTGGGCCATGGCGTCACCGTGCTGAACAAAACCGGCGACATTGGCATCGCCTACGCCGACGGCGGGCTGATCGAGCTGCCCAACGGCCAGCGGGCCGTGGCCGCCTTCCTGGTGAAGGGGCCGTTCAACGACCAGCGCTCCACCGATCTGATCCGCGCCATGGCCGCCGAGGTGGCCCGCAGCCTGATCGGCAAACCCCGCGCCAGTGCCGCCCCCCGACCATGACCCCCTTCCCTCTGC
>Ga0310332_10068_pt1 | contig 29491 bp, 26 predicted proteins | sample LakMicSRFLOrngD5_FD_195546 | JGI IMG/M metagenome (GOLD analysis project Ga0310332, IMG submission 195546) | Enriched freshwater cyanobacterial communities from Lake Michigan, Michigan, United States - MI23.SRFL.Orng.D5 (v2) (version 2) | ecosystem: Environmental > Aquatic > Freshwater > Lake...
GCACAGACCAGGACCGGCCCAGCACGATGTTCCGCCTGCTTGAGAGCCTCAGCCCAGGGCAGGCGCACCAGCTGGAGCAGTTGCGCATCCAGCTGGCGAACCTGCCGGCGGTGATGGTGGCCTATTCCGGTGGGGTGGACAGCACCCTGGTGGCGGCCATCGCCGCGGAGCAGCTGGGGGATCGGGCCGTGGCGGTCACGGGGGTGTCGCCGGCGCTGGCGCCCCACCTGCGCGAAGAAGCGCAGCTGCAGGCCCGTTGGATCGGCATGCGCCACCGGGAGATCGCCACCGCCGAACTCGACGATCCGGCCTACAGCAGCAACCCCAGCCAGCGCTGCTACGCCTGCAAGCAGGAGTTGCACCGGTTGCTGGCGGAGTTGGGCCGGGAGCAACCGCAGGCGGTGGTGCTGGATGGGGTCAACCACGACGACCTGGGGGACCACCGCCCCGGCATCGCGGCGGCCCAGGCGGCCGGGGTGCACTCCCCCCTGGCGGGCCTCGGCATCGACAAGGCCAGCGTGCGCGCCATTTCGCGGGCGCTGGGATTCCCCTGGTGGGACAAACCCGCCCAGCCCTGCCTGGCGTCGCGCTTCCCCTACGGCGAACCGATCAGCGCCTCGCGGCTGCAGCGGGTGGCGGCGGCCGAGGCCTGGCTGCGGCAACGGGGATGGCCGGAGCTGCGGGTGCGCAGCCAGGGGGATGCCGCCCGGATTGAGCTGCCGGCAGATCAGCTCAGCACCGCCCTGCAGCGCTGGGGGGATCCCGATCAGCGCAGTGCCCTGGTCAGCGCCTTTCTCGAGCAGGGGTTCAGCGCCGTGAGCGTGGACCTGGAGGGGTTGGTGAGCGGCAAGCTCAACCGCAGCTTGCGGGGCTGATCTGCCCCTGCCCCGATTCCGGGCACACAGGCATAAAAAAACCCCTCCATAGCGGAGGGGCCAAGCGGACAGCGCGAGGCTCAGGCGGCCGCCAGAACCGGTTGCCGGTCAGCGCCGGCGACGGAACTGGGGGTTTCACGGCGGAAACTCTTGAGCTTGTAGCTGCCGGCGTCGAGCTCTTCGCTGAGCACGATGCAGGCACGCTCCGGCATGGTGTGGTCACCGCAGGTGAACACATCCACGGCGGCGTAGCCCGATTCGGGCCAGGTGTGGATGGAGATATGGGATTCGGCCAACAGAGCCAGCCCCGTCACACCCTGGGGGTCAAACCGGTGGGTGATCAGATTCAGGAGTGTGGCGCCAGCACGCTTGGCAGCGCTGGTGATGGCGTTCCTGAGGAAAGCTTCGTCGTCGAGCTTGGCGGGATCGCAGTTGTACAGCTCGAGGATGCAGTGTTTGCCCACCATGTCGGTGGCACTGGGTGATTGGGGGCTACTGGAGAAAGGGCTCTCAGCTCCGGTCCATCCCGGGTTGGGGTGGAGGCAGGCCGCTTGGGTCATCAGATCCAGCCAAACAGCCCAACACCTTACTGGCCCAGCCGCAGCGCGCCGGCCTCAACGGTCACCAGTTGCGAACGTTGGTGCCAACCGCCGCTGAAGGCCCCCAGGTGGGTGGCACTCACCAGGCACTGATGCCCCTCCCCCACCGCCTCCAGCAGCAACTGCTGGCGATCGGGGTCCAGCTCCGCCAGCACGTCATCGAGCAGCAGCAGGGGCGGCTCCCCCCAGAGCTGCTGCACCAGCTCCAGCTCCGCCAGCTTCAGGGCCAGCACCAACGTGCGCTGCTGACCGGCGGAGCCATAGCGGCGGGCCGGCTGGTCGCCCAACTCCAGCACCACCTCGTCACGGTGCGGACCCACTGCGCATTGCCCCAACCGCAGCTCCTCGGGCCGCTGCGCCCGCAACTGCTCCAGCAGGCTGTCGCGCCAGGGCCCCTCCTGATCCGGTTCGGCCCCCTCCACATCGAGGGCGGTGCCGGGCTGATAGCGCAACAGCAACTGCTCACGGCCGGCGCTCAGGCGCCCCTGCCACGCGGCCGCCAGGGGCTGCAGCCGGCGCAGGGCCCGCAGCCGGCGGCGGTGCAGGCGCGTCCCCACCACGGCCATCTGCTGATCGAAGGCCTCCAGCAGATCCTGCAGCTGGCCCTGAGCCAGGCCGCGGCGCAGCAGCTGGGAGCGCTGCCGCAACAGGCGGCCATAGCGGCTGAGCAGCTCGGCGTACACCGGCTCGAGCTGCAGCACCACCCGATCCAACCACTGGCGCCGCAGGGCGGGCTCCCCGCGCACCAGATCCAGATCCAGCGCACTGAAGCCCACACAGCGCAAGGGGCCGATCAGCTCGTGCTGGCGCTCCAGCACCCGCCCGTTGCGGCGCGCCTGGCGCCCCCCCTGGCGGCGCAGCTCCAGCTCGAGGCGATCGGCGCCGCTGCATTCCGCGGCGATCAGTGCCGCAGGCTGCCCCTGGCGGATCAGATCGCGGTCGCTACTGCAGCGGTGGGAGCGCAGGCTGCCCAGCAGCTCCACCGCCTCCAACAGGTTGGATTTGCCCTCGCCATTGCGGCCGATCACCAACAGCCGCGGCGCCTCCAAGCGCAGGCTGAGCTCGCCGTAATTGCGGAACTGACGCAGCTCCAGGCGATGCAGCCGAATGGGTCTGGGGCCGTCTGAGGGCTAAGGTAAGGCCCGTGGGGCCGCTGATCCCGCGTGGGCATGTAGCTCAGTTGGATAGAGCATCAGATTCCGGTTCTGAGGGTCGGGGGTTCGAGTCCCTCCATGCTCGTGGGCCGATCAGCCGCTTTCCCTAGGCCAACGGCCCCGTCTCGTCTGAGCGGGGCTTTTTTTATGGCTGGGCCTCAGCCCTGAAGCCGCAGCCCCATGGCCCGGATCCCGCCGGGATCCACCACAAATCCCTGCTGCTTCAGGGCCGCCAGGGCCCCCTGCGGTGCCGCCACGGAAATGCTGCAACCGGGCAGTTCCCGCCGCAACCGCCCGAGGGCTGCAACCACGAGCACCTGCAGCACTTGGCCCTGGATCCCAACGGGCTCCTCGGGAGCCACCGCCAGGTCCCAGAGGTTGGCGTTGAGGGCCTGGTCGCTGGTGGCCCGCACGAAGCCCACCAACTGGCCGCCGGCGTTGCGCAGGCACAGCTGCCAGGAACTGGCCTCCAGGGCCCGCTGCAACCGCTGGGGCGGCCGGGACGGATCGCCGCAGGCCACCAGCAGGGCATTGAGCTCCTCCGGGGAGGGCGGTGCGTCCAGCTCCAAGCCATAGCCGGGCGGCAGCTGGGGCGGCTGCGGTTGGCTGCGAAAAGGAATCAACAGGGAGTCGAGCAAACCTGGCCCCCTCAGCCGGTGTTGCGCATGCCGGCGGCAATGCCATTGATCGTGAGCAGCGCCCCCCGCAACAACTCACTGCGGCTGTAGGTGCGGCCGTCTTCGCGGTCGGGGGCTTCGCTCATGGGGGGCTGGCGGTTCTGATCCCGCAGGCGCTTGAGCAGGGCCACCTGCAGGAAGCCCAGGGGAATGATGGTGCGGTTGCGCAGCTCCACCGACAGCTGCAGGCCGGGATCACCATCCAGCAGGCGGCGGTGCCCGGTGATCGCCAGCACCAGATCGCGGGTGAGCACGAACTCACTGGCGATGGTGTCGAAGATCTGCTCAAAGGCCTGGCGCGATTCCGGCCGCCCCAACGAACGCACGTAGTGGTGGGCCAGGTCGAGGTCGACCTTGGAGAGGGTCATCTCCACCTTGGAGATGAGCATGCGGAAGAAGGGCCAGCGCTGATACAGCTGCTGGAACAGCTCCAGCTGGCCGGGGTCGGCATCGAGCTCCTCCTGCAGGGCCGCCCCCACACCAAACCAGCTGGGCAGCAGGAAACGGCTCTGAGTCCAGCCGAACACCCAGGGGATGGCCCGCAGGCTGGAGAGGTCCTTGGCGCCGCTCTTGCGGCGGGCGGGCCGGCTGGAGATCTGCAGCTTGCTGATCTCCTCGATCGGGGTGACCTGCTGGAAGAAGGCCACCAGATCCGGGTTGTCGTGCACCAGGGCGCGGTAGTGGCTGCGGGAGCGGGCCGCCAGCCGGGCCATCAGCTCGTTCCAGCTGGGGGTCTCATCCACGTGGCTGGTCACCAGGCTGTTCTGGATCACCGCGGTGGTGACGGTTTCGAGGTTGTAGAGGGCCAGCTCCGGCAGGGAATACTTCGAGGCCAACACCTCCCCCTGTTCGGTGATCTTGATGCGGCCGTTGAGGGTGCCGCTGGGCTGGGCCAGGATCGCCTGGTAGGCGGGGCCACCGCCGCGGCCCACGGAACCGCCGCGGCCATGGAAGATGCGCAGGGCCACGTCGTGGCCACTGGCCAGTTGCTGGAGCGCAATCTGGGCCTGGTGGATCTCCCAGTTGCTGGAGAGGAAGCCCGAATCCTTGTTGCTGTCGGAGTAGCCGAGCATCAGCTCCTGCAGGGGCTTGCCGGTGGGGCTGATGCTGGCGATCAGCTGGCGGTAGAAGGGCTCGGAGAACAGCCGCTCCATCACCGCCGGGGCAGCCTTGAGGTCTTCCACCGTTTCAAACAGCGGCACCACCAACAGGCTGGAGCGCTGGGCCATGGGGTCCACCAGCCCCGCCTCCTTGGCCAGCAGCAGCACCTCCAGCAGATCCGACACCGTGTGACTCATGGAGATCACGTAGGTGCGGCAGATGCGGCTGCCGAATTCCTGCTGCAGCCGCTGCACCACCCGCAGCACATCAAAGGTTTCCGCCGTGGCGGCACTCCACTGCACCGACGGCGAGATCAGGGGCCGGCGGGTCTGGAGCTCGGTGAGCAGCCACTCCACCCGCTGGGGCTCCTCCATCTCGCCGTAGGGCACCGGCAGCTGCAGGTAGCGGCTCAGTTCATCGAGGGCATCGCTGTGGCGAGTGCTCTCCTGGCGGATGTCGAGGCCGGCCAGGCAGAAGGCAAAGGTGTGCACCTGGGCGATCAGGTTGTCCAGGGGCTCACAGCTGAGGCCGGTGCCCGAGAGGCTGTCGTTGATCAGCTCCAGGTCGTGGCGCAACTCCGGGCCTGCGGCGTAGTGCCGCGCCGGGGCGGGGGCGGGGGCCAGGGCCCCCTGGCCGAACTCCGGCAGGGCGGGCCGGGTGTCGGAGGGGGTTTCCCAACCGGCACTGGCCAGCTGCTGGTTGCGCTCGTGGGTGAGGCGCAGACGCTCCAGCACATAGCTGAGCTTGAGGCGGTAGGGCTCCAGGCGGTAGCGGGCCGCCCGCTCCTCATAGATCTCTGGGAAGCGCAGCCGGTCCATCTCCAGCGATTCCAGCAGCGGGGCGCTCACCTGGCTCCACTGCATCGAGATGCTGAGCTGGTCGCGCAGATCCCCCACCGCCGCCAAATAGCGCTCGAGCATCAGCTGGCGCTGGAAGCAAGCGGTGCGCCAGGTGATCTCCGGCGTCACCGAGGGGTTGCCGTCGCGGTCGGAGCCCACCCAGGAACCGAAGCTGCAGAAGGCATCCCCGGGGGGCTGCACATCGGGATAACTGGCGTTCAGGGCGGTGCGGATCCGCTGCCGCAGCTGCGGCATGGCCCCGAACAGCACCTGCTGGAAATAGTGAAGGGCGTAATCCACCTCATCCAGCACCGAAGGCTTGAACTGGTGCAGTTCATCGGTGCGCCACCACAGCCGCACCTCCTCCTCCAGCTGCTGGCGCAGGCTCTGGCGGTCGTCAAGGTTGAGCTGCTGGCTGTGCTGCAGCTTCTGAATCAACGAGGCCACCCGCCGTTGCTTGTGGCGGATGGTGTGGCGCACGATCTCCGTGGGGTGCGCGGTGAACACCAGCCGGATCTCCAGCTCCTGCAGCAGCTGCTCGATCTGGGCCGGCGGCACCCCCAGGCCCCGCATGCGGGCGAACAGCTCACGGAAGGTGGCCGGTTCGGTCTGGGCCGCCAACGGCGGCAGGAAGGGATCGCTGAGGTGCTCCGGGTGGTGGGCCTGCAGGCTGGCGAGGTAGCTGTCCTCCTCGATGTGCTGCTCGAGGATGTTGACCAGTTGGAAATAGAGGGAGAAGGCCCGGGCGGCGGCGATGCCCTCGGCCAGATCCATCTCGCGGATCAGCTGCACGATCTCGGCCGTTGCCGCTTCCGAAGCCTGATCGGGCTCACCGCCTTCGATGGCGCCACTGATCTCCTTCATGCGCATCAGGCGATCGGCCTGCTGCGGCGGGCACTCGCTGCGCAGCACCGTCTGCCAGAGGTCTTCCACAAGCTCCAGCCGTTCCGCCAGCAGCCGCGGCCGGCTGGCCTCCGCGCCAGCGAGGGGGGCGGCGGCTGAGCCCGGGGCTGCTCCGGGCACGGCGCCGGTCGCTTCGGTGGCGGCGAGGGTGGGCCCCATGGAGGCGGAGTCGGCAGCGGAGCGAACCATGATCATCCCAAAGGGCCAAACCGTTCTGTCGCCAAGTCCGCATTCAGCTGGGCTTCGCGCTGGGCCATGGCCGCCGCACCGGCGGCGATCAGGGGGGCCACGGGGGTGCCGCTGCGGTGGGCCGCCAGCCATTGCATCGCCTGGTTGCCCTGCTCCAGCACGGTGCGCAGCGGAGCCAACCAGGGAGCTAAACCGCACTGCCGGGCCAAGGGATCCATCTCCTCCAGGGCGGTGGCGATCCAGTCGCGGGCGGTGATCAGGCTGCCGCTGCGCCAGTGCCGCAGCGGTGCCTCAAGGCTGCTGCGGGCGGCGGCGCGGTCGTTGGCATCGGCCAGCTCTGCCAGGGCCGCGGCATCCAGATCGCTGGCGCGCAGGGGATCGTGGCGCTCGGGATCCGCCAGCAGCTGCTGCAAGCGCAGTTCCGCGAAGGCGGTCACCGCCAGCAGCAGCAGCGGATCGGTGATCAGATCACAAATGCGGATCTCCAGCCGGTTGAGGTCGTGGGGCCGGTCGTCGCCGTTGGGCCGCACGGAGGTCCACAGGTGGCGCACGTTCTGCATGCTCCCTTGCTGCAACTGCTCTTCCATCCAGGCGATGTAATGACCGTGGCTCTCGAACAGCGGCACCTGGGGTGGGGTGAGCGGAAACTGCAGCCAGCGCTGGGAGTGGGCGCCGGTGCTCTGGCCATCGAGGAAGGGGGAACTGGCGCTGAGGGCCAGCAGCAGGGCTCCTTCACAACGCATCAACCGGCAGGCGGCGAACAGGGCGTCCATGTCGGTCAGGCCCAGGTTGATGTGCACGCTGGCGGTGACCACCCGGGTGCCATAGGTGGCCTCGATGTAGCCGTGGTACGGGTTGTCGGGATCCGAGCGGTCGAAGCGGTGACTGTCGCCGGTGCTGAGGGTGCTGCCCGGCAACAGGGTGAGGCCGCGCTGGGCCAGCCAGGGCCGCAGCCGCCGCCGCGGCTCCAGCAGCAGCTCCAACTGCCGGAGGTAACTGGCATCCGGTGGGGTGATGTACTCGAGGTTGCGGCAGTCGGGTTCGGTCACGAAACCGCTAAGGGCAGCAGCGGCTTCGGCGGAGCAGCCCACCACCGTGCCATCGGGCCGGCCGGTGTAAAGCTCCACCTCAAAGCCCTTGAGCAGCAACGGATGGGCCGTGGTGGTCACCGCGCTCATGCCAGACAGGCCAGGGCCTTGAGCATGCCGCGGGCCTTGTTGAGGGTTTCCTGGAACTCCGAAGCGGGCACGGAATCGGCCACCAGGCCAGCGCCCGCCTGCACCTGCACGCGCCAGCCGCCAGTGGCGGCCGGCAGCACCACCATCGTGCGGATGGTGATGGCGGTGTTGAGGGCACCGCTGAGGTCCATGGCGCCATACACACCGGAGTAGGGCCCGCGGGCATCGGGCTCCAGGGCATGGATCAGTTGCATGGCGCGGATCTTGGGGGCCCCGCTGACGGTGCCGGCAGGGAAGGAGGCCATCAACAGATCCCAGACGTCGCGATTGGGATCGAGCAGGCCCTCCACCTCGCTCACGATGTGCATCACGTGGGAGTAGCGCTCGATCACCATCAGCTCACTGACGCTGACGCTGCCCGGCACACAGACGCGGCCCAGGTCGTTGCGCCCCAAGTCCACCAGCATCACGTGTTCCGCCCGTTCCTTGGGGTCCGCCAGCAGATCCGCCGCCAGGGCCTGGTCTTCCGCCGCATCGGCCCCACGGTGACGGGTGCCGGCGATCGGCCGCAGCGACGCCTTGACGCGGCCGCTGCCATCGGCGAGGGGCTCCGCCTTCACCATCACCTCAGGGCTGGAGCCGATCAGATGCCAGCCGCCGAAGTTGAAGAAGGCCATGTACGGGGATGGGTTCACCATCCGCAGGCTGCGGTAGAGCTCAAAGGGCTCGCGCTGCACCTCCGTTTCCAGCCGCTGGCTGATCACCAGCTGGAACACATCGCCCGCAGCGATGTGCTCCTTGGCGGTGAGCACCGCCGCTTCGAACTCCTCGCGGCTGCGGTTGCTGCGGGTGGCCAGCTCCACGCTGGGGTCGTCGCGCCAGTCAAGCGGGGCCACCCCGGGCGGCAGGGGCTGATGCATGCGCTGCTCCAGGGCATCCAACCGCGCCTCGGCGGCGCCATAGGCGCGCTCCACCGCCGCCGCGCTGCAGCCGACCTGGCTCAGATCCACATAGGCCACGGCGGTGATCTGCCGCTTCACCTGATCGAAGGCCAGCAGGCTGTCGGCCAGCATCCAGCAACCATCGGGCGGGCCCTCGGGGTCAGTGGGGTGCACCGGCACGCTGGGCTCGATCCAGCGGATCAGCTCATAGCCCCAGAAGCCGAACAGCTGCCCCAGGGGCGGCAAGCCCGGAATGGCGGGGGCGCTATAGGGGGCGAGGGCCTGACGCAGCAGATCAAAGGGATTGCCCTGCACGCCCTGACGGCTGCCATCGCGCCAGCACTGATCCGCCTGATCGCCCCGCACCGTCAGGGTCCAGAGCGGATCGCTCACCACAAAGCTCCAGCGACCGATGCGCTCGCCCCCCTCGACCGACTCCAGCAGCACGCCATGGCGACTGCCGGCGCCCACCTTCAACCAGGTGGTGAGGGGGGTTTCCAGATCCGCCGGCCAGGTGCGCCAGATGGGAATGAAGCTGGAGCCCGCCTCAGCCTGAGCCAGAACAGTGGCGCGATCAGGGGATGGCATCACAGCGACAGGCAGGCAAAAAAAACGGGGCGCCTGGCCCCGCCTTTATAGAGGTTGGCCTGAACCCAGGACGCGCCTGAATCAGGAGTCGAAGGTGTTCTTGCCGGTGAACTTGATCGAGGCGGGGTTGCCGTTCTGGCCGATGCGGCGGGCATTGTGGCCCACCATCTTGCGGCCTTCGTTCACCTTCTCGGGGAAGACGCCATCTTTGGGGTGGAGGAACTCGGTGTCACCACCGGGGAAGATCCGATAGATCTTGTAGTCCTCGATGCGGGGCTTGAACTTGGTTCGCAGCTGGGTACCGAGGGCCAGGCACTGCTCCTTGCGGGCGAAATACATGAGGTTCTCGCCCTCATTCATGTGGGCCGCACCGCCGGTGGGGAGCTCGAAGGGCTGCTCCTTGGAGCTGGTCCAGGTGATCGCGTACTTCTCCTCGGTTTCAGCGGCGTTGAGCAACCCGCCCGTGCTGCCGATGTACTTCGGAAGTTGACCGCTCAGTTGACCACTCGTTGCCATGGCTGTTCCGGAGAGGGAGTCGGCAGACCGTTTCGATCGGAAGCTAGCACCGTGTTTTGGGCCTAACAGGCGGCCCCGCCGCGGTCTTCACACCCGTCAACAAAGCCGCCGGATCAGGCGCCAGCCACCGGGAAAAACACGGTGAGGTCAGTACCGGAGCGCTCGGCCAGCCGTCCCCCCAGGCTGTGGAACAGCCGCTGGGTGGCTTGACGGCTGAGCTGGAGGCTGCCGGTACCAGGATTCCAACTGAGCACCGGGCCCACCCGCTGGGCTACACCGGGCTGCTCATCGGGTCCGAGCGCGTCAGCGCTGGCGCTGAGCCGCAGCTTGAGGCGGGCGCCGGCGGGCTGCAGGCTGAGGGCCACCACGGCACCGGCGGGCAAGCCTCGGCTGAAGCGATCCACCAGCCCCCCCAGCACCGTTTCCAGGCGAGCCGGATCGCTGAGCACCAGAGGCAGCTCGGCGCCGGCACTGAGCTCCAACCCCAGGCTGCGGCGCTGCAGCTGTTGGCGCCACAGGGGCTCCAGCTGATGCAGCAACTGCACCAGGTCGGTGCGGGCCAGGCGCTGCTCCCCCGCCTCGGCGGGCTGGCGCTGCAGTTCCGCCGCCAGGAAGATCAAGCCGAAGCGATCGATCTGCTCGCTGCACTCCCCATCGATCTGCTGCAAGCGCTGCCGCACCAGCTCCGGCAGATCACTGCGGCGCAGCAACGAGCGAATCAACGTGCGGATCGTGGCCAGGGGGGTACGCACCTCGTGGGTGAGGGCCTCCAACAGGGCCAGCTCACTGCTGGGGGGCGTGCCGTTGCCCCGTTGATCGGCGCCGCCGCGGTGCACCAGGGGCTGCAGGGTGAGGCTGGGGGCCATGGCCGCCAGGCGCTCCGCCAGCCGCGGCCAGAACTGCGGCACGCGCTGCGGGTCGTTCTGCAGGGGGCCCAGGGCCTGGATCGCCTGCCGCAGCCGCTGGGCCTGGGCTGGGTCGGTGCGCTGCAAGCGTTCATCGAGCCGCGTCAGCGCCGCCGAGAGCGCCGCCGGCTCGAACTGCACCACCAGGCGCCGGGCCTGGTGCTCCCCCACCAGGGCCATGGCCACCTGCAGCCGCGGGGTGATCAGCACCAACAGCGGATCGGTGCCATCGCCCGCCTCCAACGGCAACCGCTCAAAGCCACCGCCCGCCTCCACCGCTGCCGCCGCCACACCGGTGGCGGGCAGCAACGGCGCACTGGCCTGCAACAGATCCCCGAGCTCCGCGGGGGCCCACACCCAACCCTGGAGCTGCTGCAACAGGGCCGGTTCGTAGAGGGCCGGCAGGGGCGCCGCCAGCCACACGCCCCGCTGGGGGCCGAGCGGCACCAAAAAGTCGTCCTGGAGGGTGGCCAGGGCTGCCCACCACTGGCGCCGCACGCTGTCCTCATCGCCGCGGCCTGGGTCAGCGCCGTGGGCCAGTTCGCGGCGCAGGGCCGCCAGACATCCCACGGGCTGGGCGGCCGGATCCGCCATCACCAACGGCCCGTACTGGTGCTGCCCCGCCGCGCCACCGACGCGCACAGCCCCAGGGCGATGAAGTTCACGAGCATGGCGGAGCGCCCATAGCTCAACCAGGGCAGCGGGATGCCGGTGATCGGCCCCAGGCCAATGGTCATGTTGATGTTCACCACCACCTGGAACATCACCATGGCGCCGATGCCCACCACCACCAGCGACTCCACATCGCTGCGGGCCTTGCCGGCGATCTGCAGCAGCCTCCAGATCCACACCACAAAGCCCACCACCACCAGGGCCGAGCCGATGAAGCCGGTTTCCTCCCCCAGGGCACTGAAGATGAAATCGGTGTGCTGCTCCGGAATGAACCGCAGCAGCGTCAGATGGCCCTGCATCAATCCGGTGCCGAACCAGCCGCCCGAGCCGATGCCCACGGTGCTCTGCAGCAGGTGGTAACCACCGCCGAGGGGGTCTTTGTTGGGATCGAGGAACAGGGTGAGTCGGTCGCGCTGGTGGGGCTGCAGGAAGTTGTTCCAGAGGAGGGGCGTCGCCAGGGAAAACACCGCCTCGACGGCCACCACAGCCAGCGGAGCCAGGCGCTTCCAGGGCAGGCTTTTCCAGGCCAGGTAGGCCATGGCCGGAATCCAGCCCAGCAGGAGCCAGGGGAACACCCCCGCCACGATGGCGCTGATCACCGGCGAGATGAATAGCAGCACCCAGGCGCCGGGCATGCCCGACCAAAACATCATCACCAGCAGCACCGCTCCGAACACCAGCGAACTGCCCAGATCGGGCTGGATCAGCACCAGCAGCCAGGGCAGACCGATGATCGCGACGGGCCGCAGCAGATCCACCGGCCGCTCCACCGGATGGCGCCCCAGCACCCGGGCCAGCAGCAGGATCGCCCCCACCTTGGCGAACTCCGAGGGCTGCACATGGAAGCCCGCGATGTTGATCCAGCTCTGGGCGCCCAGGGCGCTCACCCCCACCACCCGCACGGCGATCAGGCTGGCCACCATCGCGCCGTAGATCACCCAGGGCCAACGGGTGATGCTCTCCACGGGCACGCGGGCCAGCAGCAGGGCAATGGCCATGCCCACCGCCGCGGTGATCCAGTGCTGGTACCAATCGGCATAACCGGCCTGGCGCTGGGTGCTGGCGATCAGGATCCCCGCCACAAAGATCATCCCGAGGGGGATCCACCAGAGCAGCTTGTCGACCCCGTCGAACCAGCGCCGCCGACGCCCCCGCCCGGAGGCGAAGAAGCCGCCACGGCGGGGGCCCAACAGCGGCAGCCCCAACAGGGTCATGGGCCCGTCGCTACGGGCAGGCACTCAGCCAGGGCGCGGAAGGCGGCAGCCGTGGCGGAGTCCGGGGCACTCAGCACCGCGGGACGGCCAGCGTCGCCCCCCTGCACCACCGCCAATTCCATCGGCAATTGGGCCAACAGCGGCACATCGCTTTCGCTGGCCAGCTGACTGCCGCCGCCGCGGCCGAACAGCTCGTAGCGCTTGTCGGGGGCGTCGGGCGGGATGAAGGCGCTCATGTTCTCCACCACCCCCAGCACCGGCACCCCCAGCTGCTGGAACATGGCCAGGCCGCGGCGGGCGTCCTGCAGCGACACCATCTGCGGCGTGGTGACGATGATCACGCCCACCATCGGCACCGCCTGGGCCAGGCTGAGCTGGGCATCGCCGGTGCCGGGGGGCAGGTCGACCACCAGCACGTCGCGCTCACCCCACTCCACCTGATAGAGGAACTGGCGAATGATGCCGTTGAGCATCGGCCCCCGCCAGATCACCGGCTGGTGGGCGTCGATCAGCAGCCCCATCGACACCATGGCGATGCCGCAGCTCTCGATCGGCGTGAGCACCTGCTCATTGCCACTGCCGCGCACCTGGGGCGTCTGATCGGCCACGCCGAGCATGGTGGGGGCGTTGGGGCCGTAGATGTCGGCATCCAGCAGACCCACCCGCAGGCCGCTGGCCGCCAGGGCGCAGGCCAGGTTCACCGCCACGGTGCTCTTGCCTACACCCCCTTTGCCACTGCTCACGGCGATCACCTGTTTCACACCGGGGATCGCCTGACGCTCCGGCCCGCCGCCGCCGTGGCCCGCTGCACCGATCGGGGCCCCGGACTGGGGAGCCGGAGCGGGTGGCGGCGCAATCTCGATCTGCACGTCGTCGATGCCGCCGAGCTGCAACAGGGCCCCGCGGGCATCGGCGGCGATGCGCTCCCGCTGGGCATTGGCGTAGCCCGGCAGGGCCAGGCGGAACACCACGCGGTTGTTCTGCACCCGCACCTGCTGGATCCACTGCAGCTCCAGCAGGCTGCGGCCACTGCCCGCATCCTGGAGCGGCTCAAGGGCCGCAAGGGCCTGGTTGAGGGCCTGGTCTGGGCTGGCCATCGATGGGTGCGGCGTTGCCCGGATCCTAAAAGCGCTCTTCCAAGGGGCTGGCGCACTGCGCCGCAACGGCGGCGGGATCACGAACTCTCTCGGCCTCTTGTGCCCAAGCCGCTCGGGCTGAAAAGGTGAGGGGGTTGCCATGGCCCCCAGCGGGCTGAACCGCCGATGTTGAAGGGCCTGCTGTCCCGAACCAAAGCCCAGCTGACGGGCACTGCCCAGGGCGGGAGCAGCGGGGCACCGGCCCTGGAGGCGCCCCCGGCCGACTCGCGGCAGCGGGCCAAGGCCCTGCTGATGGGCCTGCAGGATTCGATCTGCGCCGGCCTGGAGCAACTGGATGGCACCGGGCGGTTTGAGCAGGAGAGCTGGGAGCGGCCGGAGGGGGGCGGCGGCCGCTCACGGGTGATGAAGGGCGGCCGCGTGTTCGAGCAGGGCGGCGTGAATTTCTCCGAGGTGCAGGGCTCCGAGCTGCCCCCCTCGATCCTGAGCCAGCGCCCCGAGGCCAAGGGGCACCAGTGGTTTGCCACCGGCACCTCGATGGTGCTGCACCCGCGCAACCCCTACATCCCCACCGTTCACCTCAACTACCGCTATTTCGAGGCGGGGCCGGTGTGGTGGTTCGGCGGCGGCGCCGATCTCACCCCCTATTACCCCTTCCTGGAGGACGCCAAGCACTTCCACCGCACCCTCAAAGGTGCCTGCGACAGCGTCAACCCCGCCTACTACCAGGTGTTCAAGCCCTGGTGCGACGAATATTTCTTCCTCAAGCACCGCAGCGAAACCCGCGGCGTGGGGGGGATTTTCTACGACTACCAGGACCCCCGCGGCGCGCTCTACAAGGGGCAGGACCCCGCCGGCCCCGCCGCCGCCGCCGGTGAACGGATGGGCCACCAGCCCCAGAGCTGGGAGCAGCTGTTCCAGCTGGCCAGCGCCTGCGGCAATGCCTTTCTGCCCAGCTACGTGCCGATTGCCGAGCGGCGCCACAACACCCCCTATGGCGATCGGGAGCGCCAATTCCAGCTGTATCGCCGCGGCCGCTACGTGGAGTTCAACTTGGTGTTTGACCGCGGCACGATCTTCGGGCTGCAGACCAACGGCCGCACCGAATCGATCCTGATGTCGCTGCCGCCGCTGGTGCGCTGGGAATACGGGTACCAGCCCGAGGCCGGCAGCCGCGAGGCCCTGCTCACCGATCTGTTCACCCGGCCCCAGAACTGGCTGGAGGACGACTCACTGGTCGCCCGCTGCCAACCCCACGCGGCCATCAACTGAGGCCACCCCACCTGGGGCGCGCCCCAGCCCCAGCTCCAGGGCCACCACCACCCGCTCGGCGATGGCCGCCAAGGCCGGGTCTCGGGAGCTGGGGTTGCGCAGGGCCGGCTCGAGGGGGTGCTCCAGCTTGCCGATCTCCAGCAGCGTGATGCCGCGGCGCGGCCCCCCCAGGCCACCGCGGAACTGCTGGGGATAGCCGCCGAAGGCCAGGGCCAGGCTTTCATCAAGGCGGCTGAACGGGCGGTGCAGCGCCGGGATCACCCCCGAGCCCACCCCATCGGGCCCATAGGCATCGAAGTGGATCTCGAAGGCATAGCCCCCGGCGGCGGCATGGGCCTTGCCCACGCTCCAGTTGGTGCGGGGGTCATTGCCGTTGTGAATGGTGCGCTGGGGAGGGTCGTAGAAGCGGATGTTCAGGCCCCGTTGCAGACCCAGCTCCACCACCCGGCGGGCCACCGCCAGGTTCCAATAGAGCTCATCGCGAATCCCTGGCTGCATGGGCCGGGCGCCCTGCAGATCCACGGCCGCCCCACCGGTGCCGGCGCCGGCGATGCCCTGGGAATCGGCATGGCCCGCTAGCACCAGGATCGGCAGATCAGCGGGCTCCTGCCGCTGGCCCACCCAATCCCGGCCGAGGCGGCTGCGCACGCCGGTGAGGGGATCGCGGCTGCCGGGTGCCGGCGCCTGGGCTGCCGCCGCCAGCCCCAGGCACAGCAGCAGCAGGCCCGTGAACAGGGCGCTGCGGCGGAGCCCACGGGGACTGGCCATCACAGGGCAGAGAGCTGATCGCGCCACTTTGGCTCAGATCGGCGACTGCAGCAGCTCGCCATCGCTGAACAGCCCCAGGCTGGGGCCCAGCTCCAGCTCCAGGGCAATGAGCTCGTCGCGGTGGGCCCGCAGCTGCAGGGCGCTGCCGGTGGCCTCGTCGTGGCTGATCAGACGCAGCTCCACGATTTCCGGGCGAGCGGCACGGCGCCGATAGATCCAGCCCGCCAAGGGGCCCAGGCCCACCAGGAGCAACGGCCACCAGCCCAGGGCCGGCAGCAACTGCCGCAACACCAGACCCAGGCAACCGGCGCCCACGCCCCCCAGCAGCGACAGCAGCACCGCCAGCAGGCCCGAGGCCTCCACCTGGCCGCTGAACCGCAACAAACGGCGGTCGGGGTTGGTGGCCTCCTGGCGCCAGCCCCGCTGTTGCAGCCATTCGGTGAGGGCCGGCAGCACCACCAGGGGAGGCTTGGAGGAGCGCACCTCCACCACGGTGGTGCGGTCCTTACTGGCAGCCCGCAGGAAGAACACCAGGCCGATGGCCAGCAACAGGGTGAGCAACAGGGTCGAACCCAGGGCCGTTGGCATGTCGTCCGCTGTGCAGCTCGTGCTCATTCTCCTCGAGCCAGTGGTGCCATGGGTCCATCAGCTGGAGGGCGGCATCACGGTGGTCATCGAGCAGATGCAACATGCGGCGCGGGCGCCCGCGGCTGGGGCAACGCTGGGAATAGCTGCTGATGGCGCCGTCCTGGTCGAGGAAACTCAAGGCCTGCTGCAGCACGGTCTCCGAAAGGCGCAGCTTGGGGTGCGCCTCGCTGAGGCCATGCATCAAGGCGGTGGGATAGCTGTCCTGGTGGAGCAGGCTCTCGAGGATCCAGCACACCGCCAGCTCCAGACCCAGGTGCTGAATCGGCGGCTGCTCAAAGAAGGCGCGAATCCCCCCCAGCCCTGAGGGGAACGGCAGACGGCGGGCGGAGATCTCTCGGGCGGACATCGCAGGGGCGGAGCGCTATCCACCTGCTAGCTCCGTCTCAAGCTGAGCACCAACAGCGAACGGTGATTCTTGGGTTTTGCTTCCCGGCGCGGCGCGGTCCGCGACGATGGCAGCAGCCATCTCCACTCCCTTGAGCACTGCCCTCTCCAGCGTCGGCCCCTTGAACGCCCCGGCCGCCGGCTCCAGCCCGGCCCGGTTTGCGGTGCTCGATCACGACCTCAACGCGGAATGGCACGCCCTGCTGGGGCAGGCCAAGGCCCTGGCGGTGGATACCGAAGCCATGGGGCTGGTGCACGGCCGTGACCGCCTCTGCCTGGTGCAGATCAGTGACGCCGATGACAACGTCTGCTGCATCCGGATCCACCGCGGCCAAACGGAGGCACCGCTGCTGCGGCAGCTGATGGAGGCCGCAGCGATTGAAAAGGTGTTCCATTTCGCCCGCTTCGATGTGGCCGCCCTGGGGGAGGGGCTGGGCATCGCCGTGGCACCGCTGTTCTGCACCAAGGTGGCCAGCCGCCTGGCGCGCACCTACACCAACCGCCACGGGCTCAAGGAGCTAGTGCAGGAGCTCTGCGGCGTGGAGCTCGACAAAGGCGCCCAGAGCAGCGACTGGGGCCGGGTCGAAGAGCTCAGCGACACCCAGTTGGCCTATGCCGCCAACGATGTGCGGTACCTGCTGCCGGCCCGCGACCGGCTGGTGCAGATGCTGGTGCGGGAGGAGCGGCTCAACCTGGCCCTGCGCAGCTTCGCCTGCATCCCGGTGATCGCTGAACTCGACCGCGGCCGCTTTGGCGCGGTGTTCGAGCATCGCTCCTGAGGGGCTCTGGGGTCAGTCGTCGCCGAGGTAGTTGGCCTCCTCCTGCACCGCCTCCAGCAACACATCCAGCAACTGTCGCGACTGCTCCCCAACCCCCTGGGCCTCGAGCATCAACCGCTGGGCGATCAGCAGCCGGCCGGCGTTATCCCGCACCCCCTCCTTGGCGGCCACCAGATCCACCTTGCGGCGGGCGGCGGCGAGGCTGATGCTCAGGCTGCTGGCGAGCCGGCCGCAGGCGGTGGCGAAGTCCTTGTCTTGGGGGGCGGCCATGGGGCGCGGCGGTGCGGGCAGGCCTTCATCATCCTGCCCGGCCCAGCAGCCGCTCAGCCAACAGGCGGGCCAGCGCATCGCTACCGCCAGCTGGCCCCATGCGCCGCCGGCCGATGGCCCCCAACTGGCCCCGCAGCGCGCCATCACGCAGCAGCAGCCCCACCCGATCCCGCAGCTGTTCGGGGCTGCGGCACACCGCCACGGCACCGCCCAGCAGCCGGCTCTGGCGCTCGGCAAAACCCCGCTTGAACTGCGGGCCCGGCCCCGGCAACGACAGGGCCGGGATCCCGAGCCCCGCGACCTGTTCCGTGGCGGTACCCGCCGCCGCCAGGCCCAGCTCCGCCCAACCGGCCCAAGCAGCAAAACGGCCTGGCCCCACCAGCAATTGCACAGGGCCGCGGCGCCAGGCGGCGGCGGCACCGGTGCCATCGGGAATCCGCTCCGGAGCAAAGCCCAAGCCCCGCAGCAACGGCTCCCACTCCGCCGGTGCGGGCCGCGAACCACAGGGGGCCAACAGCAGCAGCGGAGCCTGGGGATCCCAATCCTCCAGGGCCCCCAGCAGGCGTCGCAGGTTGCCGAGGGCCTCAGGCATGCGGCTGCCCCCCAACAGCAGCAGCCGGCGCTGATGCTCCAATGCCGCAGGCAGTGGATCCGCCTGCAGGCCGTCCATCATTGGGTTACCGGGTGCCAGGGCTGCCACCCCGTGGCGGCGCAACCCTCGCGCCGTGAAGCGATCCCGCAGGGCCACCAACCGGCAGCGGCGGCGGGCCATCAGGCCCCACTCCCAGGGGTCCCATTCGCTGCCCTTGCAGCGGTGATAGAGGGCCGCCACCCCTGGCGATCCCGGGCCGCTAGCCCAGGTGTAATCGCTCTTGGGGGTGCCGATGAAGCCATAGGGGGCACCGCTGGCCCAGGCCAGCAGCAGCGGCAGCAGATCCCCCACCGCCAGCACCGGATCACCGCTGCGGCCCCAGCGACGCACCAGGCGCCACTGCCGCCAGCTCAGCCCCAGCACCCCGGCCCACAGATCGGCGAGCAGACCCCGCAGGCTCTGGTTGCTGAAGCCACCACTGGGAAGACTGCGGCGCGGGCCGATGCGCCGCAGCGCTCCGGCCTGCTCCAGGGGGGCATAGGCGCTGCCCTCCCCCACCAGCGGCAGCACCGCAATCTCCAGCTCCGGATGGCGCTGATGCAGGCACTGCAGCACCCGCAGGGCGATCAGGTCCTCCCCATGGCCGTTGCTCAGCACCAGCAGCCGGCCGGCCATCCCTTCACTGATACGATCCGCCCTGGGAGTTTGCTCCCGGGCGGCGGCATGGCCAAGTGGTAAGGCAGAGGATTGCAAATCCTTTACCCCCAGTTCGAATCTGGGTGCCGCCTCTTTTGCTCCTGCTCAACCCCGTCGGCACCCCCGCACAGGGGCTGAGCATCCTGGGCGCTGTCACAGGCTGAGCTGCACGGTCCAGCGGCTGCCGCGCTCCGAGGAGGCCTCACAGCGGATGGCCGTTGGATCGATGCGGCACTGCCCCTCCACAGGCCAGATCTGCGGCACCCCCTGGGCCAGGCCGCGGCCATCAAACTGGGTTTCGCTGGCGCTGGCTAGGCGCAGCTGGAGCGGCTGTTTGAGCTCGCAGACCCCCTGCCGGCAGCGCATCGGCTGACTGCCCTCCTGCAACTGGCCTGCCAGGGTGAGCTGCTGGAGCCCCCCTTGCAGGGGGCCGGGGGCCAGCAGGCTCAGGCGCAGCACCAGCGGGTTGCGCTGATCCAGCTGCACCGATCGGCAACTGGCCTTGGCGCCAGCCTTGAATGCCACTTGGCAGGTGCGGGGCTGCTGCTGCCAGCGGCCGAAGCTGTCGGCAAAGCCCTGGGCCTGCAGGCTGGTGGACCAGCCCGCGGCGACCGCCAACAGCACAGCCATGGCCAGCGGGCGGGCCATGGGATCAGTAGCCCGAATCGGCCACACACATGCCGATGCACACCAGCCCATTGCTGGCGGTGCGGCCGCAGTGGCCGCAGAGCACGGGATCAACCGCGCCACCGTCCTGCAGGCCAGCCGGGGCAGAGCCCAGAGGCGACGGCATCACCGGGGCGGTTTCAAGGCTGACGGGGCGAGGCTGAGAATTCACCGCAGTGGTGGCCCGAATGGCAGTGATCATGGCAAGCCAGAGCCGCCAACCCGGCATCGGCGTGGGCACCTGGGCCTGGGGCAATCAGTTCCTGTGGGGTTACAGCCCGGAGCGGGACGACGCGCGGCTGGCAGCCACCTTTGAACGTTGCCTGCAGCGGGGTTTGCTGTTTTTCGACACCGCTGATTCCTATGGCACCGGCCGCTTCAACGGCCGCAGCGAAACCCTCCTGGGCCAGTTCGCGGCAGCGGCCAGCGCAGCGGATCAGGCGCGGATCTGCATCGCCACCAAACTCGCTCCCTTCCCCTGGCGCCTGGGTCGCCAGGGCTACCGGCGCGCCTTCGCCGCCTCCCAGGAGCGGCTGCAGGGGCAGCTGCAGCGGGTGCAACTGCACTGGAGCACCGCCCGCTACGCGCCCTGGCAGGAAGCTCCCCTGCTGGATGGTCTGGCGGATTTGGTGCGCGAAGGGGCCGTTGCCAGCCTCGGGGTCTCCAACATGGGGCCCCTGCGCCTGCGCCAGGTGCACCAACGGCTGGCGGATCAGGGGGTTGCGCTCAGCAGTGTGCAGGTGCAGCTGTCGCTGCTGGCGCCGCAACCCATCCAGGGCAACGGCGTGGCGGCGGTCTGCCGGGAGCTGGGGATCGAACTGATTGCCTATAGCCCGCTGGCCCTGGGGCTGCTCAGCCGCAGCGATGGGGCATTGCAGCAACCGATCGCAGGGCCGCGGGGGGCGCTGTTCCGGCGATTAGGCCCGCGCATCCAACCGCTGCGGCAGGCCATGGCCGAGCTGGCCCAGGGGCGGCCCGGCGGCTTGGCGGCGGTGGCTCTCAACTGGTGCCGGGCCCATGGAGCGATGCCGATCCCGGGCCTGCGCAGCCCGGAGCAAGTGGATCAAACCGCGGCGGCCCTGAGCTGGATGCTGAGCACCGCGGAGCGCGACCGCCTGGATGCACTCGTGCTGGCGGGCGATGCAGCGCGCATGCCGGCCAACCCCTTTCAAAGCGCCTGAGCTTTAGATCGCCTGATCGAGCGTCTCCTGTCCCATCAGGGGAGAGGGGTCTGGGGTGAGCACCACCGGCAACCGTTGGGGCTGCTCCTCAACGGCATGGCGCACCAAGGTCACCACCCGGGGGCGCGGGGGTTCCGCCGCGGCCCCGTCAGGCGCCTCCTGCTCGGCGACTGCGGCCTCGGGTGCGGCCTCATCACAGGCGGCCAGGGCCTCCTGCAGCAGGGAATCAAAGGTGGAACCGGGCAACCGATGGCGGGCCAGTTCCAGGAAGGTGCGCGCCAGGGATTCACCCGCTGCGGCCTTCAGGGCGGGATTGGAGCGGCGCTGTTCCTGCTCCTCCTCCACCGCGCGGATGAACCGTTCCGTGACATCCCGCTTGGTGGCAGCACGGATGCGCGTTTCCTGCTCCTGGGCCGTGAGCTGCAGGGGCTGATCCAGCTGCTCCAGCCGGCGGATCAGGCTGTCGAGCACCTCACGGGCCTCAACGCCCACGTGGGCCAGTTGGCCATCGGAGAGGCGGGGCAGATCCGCCACGAACACCTTGCCGTGGTCGCGCAGGGTGAGAAACGTGGGCCGCACGTTGCTGCGGGTGGGGTAGCTCTCCCGGGGACGCAGCGGCCGATTGGGGGGCACAGGGCCGGCAGAGCTGCGGCGGCGGGTCAGACGCGCGGAACGGGTGATCGCCGTGGAAGCAGCCGAAGCCGACGGAGCCGCAGCCAGCGGCGATGGGGAACCTGTGAAGGCCATATCTCTTGCGGTATGAGTTGTGTAAACAGAGGCGACATAGAACCGAAACCGACCAGGGCCGGATTCGTCTTGGCTTGGTCAGGAATGTGACGTCAGCGGCTGTGCAACAGACCACCGAGGTGGGTGTTCCACGATGCGCGCACCTTAGGCAGGGTTTCGTCGTGAAAGGCCTCTGGCGCACAGGCTGAAGCAATTCTCGGGCGGGGCTGCCGCCGTTCAGGCCGGTAAACCGGCCAGGGGTTGATCGTCGCGAGCCGATCCAGCCCGCACCTCCCCCAGGCGCCAGGCGCGATGGCCCAGGGCGCTGCACACCTCCAGGGCCGCGTCCACCGCCGATTCGGGCAGCACCAGGGCGAAACCCACCCCCAGATTGAAGGTGTTCCAGAGATCGGCCTCCGGCACCTCACCCTTCTCCTGCAACCAACGGAACAGGGGCGGCCGCTCCCAGCCCGACGCATCAATCCAGCCATGGAGACCGGGAGGCAGGGTCCGGGGCAGATTTTCCGGCAGGCCACCGCCGGTGATGTGGGCCATGCCATGCAGCTCGACCCGCGCCGCCAGCAGAGCCGCCACCAAGGCGGGATAGAGCACGGTGGGCTCCAGCAGCGCATCCAGCACCGCCGGACCGCCCGGCTGCAGCGGCGTATCAGCCCCCACACCGTGCAGCTCCAGGATGCGGCGCACCAGGCTGAAGCCGTTGCTGTGCACGCCACTGCTGGCCACCGCCAGGATCTGATCACCCGCTTGCACGCGGCTGCCGTCGATCAGCTCGTCCTCTTCCACCACGGCCACGCAGAAGCCGGCCAGGTCGTAGCGACCGGCGCCGTAGAAGCCCGGCATCTCGGCCGTTTCGCCACCCAACAGGGCGCAGCCGCTCTGCCGGCAGCCGTCAGCGATGCCCTCCACCACCGCCGCCATGGCCTCCGGCGCCAGCTTGCCGGTGGCGATGTAATCCAGGAAAAACAAGGGCTGGGCGCCACTGGTCACCACGTCGTTGACACACATGGCCACCAGGTCGATGCCGACACCGTGATGGCGACCATGGGCCTGAGCCAGCTCCAACTTGGTGCCCACGCCATCGGTGCCGGACACCAGCAGGGGCTTGCGCAGGCCTGCTGGCAGGCGGCAGAGGCCACCGAATCCCCCCAGACCGCCCACCACTTCTGGGCGACGGGTGGACTCCACGCTGGTGCGAATGCGCTCCACAAAGGCGCGACCGGCCACCACGTCAACGCCGGCTGTGCGGTAATCCATGCCCCGAAGGCAACCATCTGCCTTGATCCTGCCCCGGCGGCCACCCCAAAGACCCACAACCGGACCCGGCGGCGATGGACGAAACCAAGATCGGCACATTTTCCGATCAGCGGAGCTTATTGCCGTGATCACAGCTGCTGATTGAAGTGAGCCCTTGCTGGCCAGCGAGATCCCAGCGATAGCCTTTGATCCGCAAATTTGATCGCAAATGCTGATCATTGGCACCACAGCAGTTTGTGATCAAATCTCGCTGCAGCCTCAGTTACGTTTGCTGCGTCGTCAATTCCCGTTAGGAACTTCGCCAGCAGTTCCCATCAACAACTTCTTTCCCAGATGTTGTTTGGTTCCTCTGCCGGCGGGTCACGTCTTTCCCAGTGACGGCTGCGTTCATCGCGGCGAGTTCCGTCTGTTATGCGTCGCTTCCTTCTTCTGGGCGGTTCCGCCCTCCTCCTCTCCGGCAGCTCTGCCCTGACCCCGGCTTTCGCCACCACCGGTCGTGTCGCAGTCCCCGAGAGCACCCCGTCGATCGAACTGGCCATCCGCAATGTCGAGGCCAGCGAGTCCGCTGAGGAGTCTCCGCTCAACAGGCCCGCCGCACCGGCCCTGCCCATCGCCGCGCCATCGGATCAACCCAGGGTTGAGCCCAAGGTGCGTTCGGTGAGCCGTGGTCAGGCCAGCTGGTACGGCCCAGGCTTCTACGGCAACCGCACCGCCAGTGGTGAAGTGCTGCGCCGCGGCACCCTCACCGCCGCCCACCGCTTCCTGCCCTTCGGCACCAAGGTGCGGGTCACCAACCTCAACAACGGTCGCAGCGCCGTGGTGCGCATCAACGACCGTGGCCCCTTCCATGGCCACCGGGTGATCGACCTGGCCCATGGCGCCGCCAGCGAGCTGGGCGTCGTCTCCAGTGGAACCGCCAGCGTGAAATTGGAAGTTCTCCGCTGAGGTCTGGCCATCGAGCCAGCCAAGCCTGTCAAGCCCAGGGCCTGCCCCTGGGCTTTTTTGCGCTTTGAGGGCGAAGCCATCGGCCACAGCCCCGTTCGGTAGGGTCGGCTCAGCGGAGGTCAGCCGTGCAGCTGCTGCAGACCAGGGCTGAACTGCGCCGGTGGCTGGGCAGCCGGGGTTCGGCACCGCTGCATTTCGTGCCCACCATGGGGGCCCTGCACAGCGGCCACCAGAGCCTGATCCGCCGCGCCAACCGCACCGGCGCCCTGGGCCAGCCCCAGGTGCTCGTGAGCGTGTTCGTGAACCCGCTGCAGTTCGGACCCAACGAAGACCTGGAGCGCTACCCGCGCAGCCTGGAGGCGGACTGCCAGCTAGCGGCGGAAGCCGGCGCCCAGGCGTTGTTTGCCCCGAGCGTGGCGGAGCTCTATCCGGAGGGCGAGGCGGAGCTGACGCGCGTCCAACCGCCTCGCTCGCTGCAGCAGGGGTTATGCGGAGCACACCGCCCGGGCCACTTCGAGGGGGTGGCCACGGTGGTGGTGCGCCTGCTGGCCCTGATCCAGCCGGATCGCCTACTGCTGGGGGAGAAGGATTGGCAGCAGCTGGTGATCCTGCGCCGGGTGGTGCACGACCTCGCCCTGCCTGTGCAGGTGGAGGGCTGCCCCACCCAACGGGATTCCGATGGGCTGGCCCTCAGTTCGCGCAATCACTATCTAAATGCGGACCAGCGCCGGCGGGCCGCCAGCCTGCCGCGGATCCTCGCCGCCGCAGCCCAACAGCTCGGCAGTGATGCGGCCGCAGACCCAACGCCCCTGGCCCCACTGCTGAACCAGGTGCGCCAGCAGTTGGAGCAGGAGCAGCTGGTGGTGGACTATGTGGAGGCGACCGACGCCCACAGCCTCCAGCCGCGCCACCAGCTCACGGGTCTCACCCTGCTGGCGGCGGCGGCCCGCTGCGGGCCCACCCGCCTGATCGATCACGTCTTTCTGATGAGCCGAGCCCCCATCGTTGCCATTGACGGCCCCGCCGGCGCGGGCAAGAGCACGGTGACCCGCGCCTTCGCAGAGCGGCTCGGGCTGATCTACCTCGATACCGGCGCCATGTACCGGGCGGTGACCTGGTGGGTGCAGCGCAGCGGCGTTGACCCCAGCGATGCCAGCGCCGTAGAGCCGCTGCTGGCCAACCTGGATCTGGAGCTGAGCACCGCCGCCGGAGGGGGCCAGCAGGTGCGCATCAACGGCCACGACGTCACCGAAGCGATCCGCTCACCGGAGGTGACCGGCCAGGTGTCGGTGGTGGCAGCCCACGGCTGTGTGCGCGACGCCCTCACCCGCCAGCAACGGGCCATGGGGGAGCGCGGCGGCCTGGTGGCCGAAGGCCGCGACATCGGCACCGCGGTGTTTCCCGGTGCCGAGCTGAAGGTGTTTCTCACCGCCACCACGGCCGAGCGGGCGCGGCGCCGCGCCCTCGACCTGGAGCAACGGGGCTTTGCGGTGCCGCCCCTGGCGGAGCTGGAGGCGCAGATCGCCGAGCGCGATCACCTCGATTCCAGCCGGGCTGTGGCACCGCTCACCCAGGCGGCCGACGCCGTGGAGCTGATCACCGACGGCCTCAGCATCGAAGCGGTGATCGAGCGACTGGTGGATCTGTTCCGCCAGCGCGTGCCCCACGACGCCTGGCCGGAGCCAACGGCCTAACGACCATCGCGCAGCAGGCTCTCGAGCAGGCCGCCACAGGCGTCCTCCAACAGGTCGAGCACATGCTCAAAGCCCTGCTCACCGCCGTAGTAGGGGTCGGGCACCTCGCTGGCCCGGTGCTGACGACAATGGCTCGTCATCGGCTCAATCCGCGCCAGCCTCGGCCGATCCCCTAGTTCGCGGCCCAGTGAACGCACATTGTGCAGGTTGTCGTCATCCATGGTGAGAATGCGATCGAAGGCGCTGAAATCAGCCAGCTCGATCTGGCGGGCGCGGCTGAGCAAGTTAATGCCACGGCGCTCCGCCGCGGCACGCATACGCCGATCAGCTGGGTTGCCCACATGCCAGCCGCCGGTGCCGGCGCTGTCAGCCACAAAACGGTCCTCGAGGCCGGCTTGGGCGAGCAGATGCAAAAAAACCCCTTCAGCGGCCGGAGAGCGGCAGATGTTGCCGAGACAAACAAAGAGCAAGCGTTGTTCAGCCATGGGTGCCTCCAGAGTTATCAATGCGGTGCAGTGCCAAGGCGGAACGCCTCTGAACCACATCATGAAAAAGTGGATCCGATCCGACGGCGAGGCCAGCTAGCGCACGCTTCAGAGCAGCAAGGCTGAGGTCCGAGACGCGTTGGCCCTGGTGACGAGCCAAGCCCTCGAGACCAACAACAACCGCGTAGCGGACGATCCACTCTCCATCTCCACAGGCAGCGAGCAACGCCTGCAGGCTCCTCTCAACCAGCTCCGAAACCTGATCCTCAGGCAGAGATCTGAGATCGAGACGTCCGAGGCCAGAGGCTGCTGCGCGCCGGACTGAAGGCCCAACATCCGTCGCCAAGGCACGCTCAAGCACCTCAAGGCCACGGGGATCACCAATGCCAGCCAAGGCGCGGACCGACCATGCCCGGGCGCCATAGTTGTTGGTATGAAGCGACGCAAGAATTGGCTCAACAGCTGGTTCTCCGATGGCGATGAGACCATCGACCGCTGCAACGGCAGCTCCGGGATTGTTAAAACCCAGGATCTCCAATAAACAGGTCGTTGCAGCGGGATGCTTGGCCTGAGACAAGCGCTCAACAGCACTTAAGAGAGCATCAGCAGAATCCGCTGATCGCACGCTGGCAATCAGTTGTTCGACCGACATTTTGGCTGGCGATGTGTCAGACAACATTTAGAGCAACCCATCCATCACCTCAAAAATCTCCTCGTCGAAGCTGTCACTCGGCGCAGACTCAACCAAACCCCTTAAGGCAATGAGTTTGAGGCTGTTTTCTGCCAGGGTCGCGGCAATTGCCTGGGTCGCGGGTCGCCACCCAGCTGCTCCAAGATCCATCAAAGCGGCGCGTCTGACCTGCAATTGAGGATGCAACAACAAGGCCTTGAGTCGTTCACCCCAGCGGGGCTCTTGGGTGAGTTGAAGCAGTGATCGGCATGCCGAACTTTGAACAACAGGACGCTCATGGGTTGAAAACGACTCCAGAACCCCAAGGACTTCATCACCCGAGATCCCGAGATCACCAATGGCCTCCAACAGGGCCTCGCAGGGCTCGACCAACGTGGCCGAATCCAACGCCCGAGCCCCAGCGACGTCCGGGCCAGATTGCAGTCGCGCGAGCAGGGCAGGCAATGCCGCCTTGGCCTTGAGGCTGCCAAGGGAGCGAGCGGCCGCCTCCCTCAATCCGTAATCGGGGTCATCCAGCAGTTCAAGGAGGGTCGGAATCGCCTCACTGGCGTGTGGGCCCAGCTTGCCGACGGCACGGGTGGCATTGCGGGCGACAGCATTCTCTTCAACACCATCACCAATCTGACGAGCCCGCCGTTGACGCATCGCTGCCAGCAACAACGGGAGCGTGTCTGGATGCTGACTGCGATGGCGACCCAGCCACCAGGCGGCGTAGTACTGAGCCGAGGGGTCATCTGTTGCCCGCAACCACCGCAAAGCCTCCTCTTCGTCAATAGGCTCAGCCATCTCAAAGGGTGTGGGGGATGGAGCCGACATAAACCGCCCGAAATCAGAAGTCAAAAAGAAAGACCCCCCAATCGGGGGGTCTTGAAATCAAACCGTGCGATGAATCAGATCAGGGCGTTGATGGCGTAGTCGATGTAGTTGTTGGCTTCGGTTGCAGCCTCACCGCCGAGACCATGGTTGGCCTTGATGTACCTGAGAGCTTCGACGTACCAGGAGGGGGACAACTCGAAGGTGCGGTTGATCTCGTCGAGACCAGCGATCAGGTAGTCATCCATCGGGCCGGTGCCACCAGCCACGAGGCAGTAGGTCACCATGCGCAGGTAGTAACCGATGTCGCGGGAGCACTTGGACTTGCCCTCTGCCGTGGCGGCATAGGCGGGTCCCTGCATTTGGGTGGTGTAAGGGAACTTGGAGTACACAGCCTGGGCTGCGCCGTTCACCAGGGTGTCGGCCTTAGCGGTCAGAGCCTTGGCAGCGTCGAGACCAGCCTTGGCGCGATTGAAACGACCGAACGCGCCTTGGATTTCGGTGTTTCCGAGGAAACGACCCTGGGAATCAGCTGCGGAAACGGCTTCGGTGAGAGGCGTCTTCATGACGGAGAATAAAGAGGGGTGGACGTGAACTGATGCCGGATCAGGCAACAGCGGCAGCAGCACGGTCGAAGTAGGTGCCGATCTCGCTCATGAGGGCGGTGCAATCACCCTGGGTGATACCGGCCTTGTCGTTGGCAATGGAGATGGCGGCTTCCTTCATGAGCTTCACGCCAGCGGCAACGGAAGCACCGGGGGTACCGAGGGCCAAGTAGGTCTCGCGCAGACCATTCAGGCAGCGGTCTTCCATGACGGAAGCGTCGCCGGTGAAGATGGAGTAGGTGACGTAGCGCAAGATGATCTCCATGTCACGCAGGCAAGCAGCCATGCGACGGGAGGTGTAAGCATTGCCCCCAGGAGAAATCAATGCGGGCTGCTGAGCGAACAGCTGGCGAGCAGCTGACGAAACGATGGTGGAGGCGTTGCTGGTGATGCGGTTGACGGCATCCAGACGCTTATTGCTGTCGGAAACCATGGCGGCCAGAGCATCGAGCTCACCGGCGCCTATAAATTGGCCCCGGGCGTCAGCCTGGGCGACAACCTTGGTGAAGGCGTCGAACATTGAGTTACTCCTTTGGGCTTCGTCTGAGGGAGGGGGCTGCAGACGCGATGGATGGGTCTGCCGGGAGGCATGCCGCATCCCGTCGATGAGATTGTCGCCACAGCCCAGCCCGCGTCCGTCGAGGCGTTCATAATGTTTAACCATTCCCGCACCACTAATCAGCAGTGTTAAGGGATGACAAGTTTTTGAGGTTCATGCGTTTTTCCGCTTAAGCGGCTGCACTTCTCGTACGGTCAGTCCGTTCATTGTTGATGGATGGAGCCCGGCATGGCCAAGGTCGGCGTGCTGTTGCTGAACCTCGGCGGCCCTGAGCGCATTCAGGATGTCGGCCCGTTTTTGTACAACCTGTTCGCCGATCCGGAGATCATCCGGCTGCCCAACCCGGCCCTGCAGAAGCCGCTGGCCTGGTTGATCAGCACCCTGCGCGCCGGCAAGTCGCAGGCGGCCTACCGCTCCATCGGCGGCGGCTCGCCCCTGCGGCGCATCACCGAGCAGCAGGCCCGCGAGCTGCAGAGCAGCCTGCGCCAGCGCGGCATCGAGGCCACCAGCTACGTGGCCATGCGCTACTGGCACCCGTTCACCGAATCCGCCGTGGCCGACATCAAGGCCGACGGCATCGATGAGGTGGTGGTGCTGCCCCTCTACCCCCACTTCTCGATCAGCACCAGCGGCTCCAGCTTCCGGGAGCTGCAGCGGCTGCGGCAGGGGGATCCGGCCTTCTCAAGGCTGCCGATCCGCTGCATCCGCAGCTACTACGACGACCCGGGCTACATCGGCGCCATGGCGGAGCTGATCGCCAGGGAGATCCAGGCCTGCCCCGACCCCAGCCAAGCCCACGTGTTCTTCAGCGCCCACGGCGTGCCCAAGAGCTACGTGGAGGAGGCGGGCGACCCCTACCAACAGGAAATTGAAACCTGCGCGCGGCTGATCATGGAGCGGCTCCAGGCCGACCTGGGCCACCCCAACCCCTACACGCTGGCCTACCAGAGCCGGGTGGGGCCGGTGGAGTGGCTCAAGCCCTACACCGATGACGCCC
>Ga0310332_10069_pt1 | contig 28382 bp, 6 predicted proteins | sample LakMicSRFLOrngD5_FD_195546 | JGI IMG/M metagenome (GOLD analysis project Ga0310332, IMG submission 195546) | Enriched freshwater cyanobacterial communities from Lake Michigan, Michigan, United States - MI23.SRFL.Orng.D5 (v2) (version 2) | ecosystem: Environmental > Aquatic > Freshwater > Lake...
TGGCAAAGGGGGCCAGATAAGTTGACTCACTGACTTCAATAGCCCGGCTACTAGTTTGGCCATTGGCAACGGCGAGGCCAGAGAGCTCCGAGACAAGATTTTCAAATCTAAGGGCCGCATTTATATACTCAGCAACGGAAACCACACCAGGTGTAAGCAACTCTCCATTGGCATCTAGAACCGATCCAAGGGTATCAACAGTACGATAAAATCCAGTAATGGAATCATAGGATGCCTCCCGGGAAAGCACCAGCGAACCAGTGACTTTTTCTGTCGGCTTAAAGGAACTAAAATCGAGAAGAGATGCAGAACCTTGCTCTTGAGCAATCAAGGCATTCAGCCCTTGGTCGCTAGACAGAAGGGAGAGGTTGAATTGAACACCACTCAACGAAGTAACTGTGAATAACTGGGCCGAGGGATTACCCACTGATAGGAATTGGAATCGACTGTCATTGGGGCCAGTGATCTCATCAAGAGTGGCATCAGACACCTCAAAGAAACGAACACTCTGGCCATTAACCAGCAAGATCTCACGTTCAAAGCTGGTAGCATCATTCAAAGTGACGTCCTGACGTTCAAGCGTCGAGAAAAGTGTCTGGGCCCTTGTTGTCACCGTGGTCCAATTCGACAGCAGGCTATCAGCGAAAGCGAGCTCAGAGGCTTCCAAGACCACGTAACCAACATGGTTAGATGTGGAAGCGCGACTTAAAAGGCTGGCCTTAAGAACCAGACTGGCAGGAGCTTTGGCATTGACTGGGTCACTGACAGTCAGCGTGTTGGCATTGGCAAGGCTGAGGATAGGATTGATGTCTACCGTGGCTGCGGTCGATGGATCAAGAATCGATCCGTTCACCATGTGGTCCTTATCGCCGTAACCACCATCGACTAGGGCAAGGGAAAGAAACTCAGCAACACCATCTCCATCGCGATCATAGAAACGTGCACCAGCACGTTTTAGCGGGTTATAGGTCAGAGTCGAAACGGCGTTAGGATCCGCACTGTCAATTGAGAAGTAGGCAAGACGTCGGTTAGCACGCCTAACACCCTGATCATCAACTAAATCAAGACTACCGCCAACAACACTCAGATCCAAGGACGTATTTAGGGTTTTTGCAGCAGACTTACTGAGTTGGGCCGTAAACTGAACGGCCTCGGCATTTAAATGATAATCAGAAGAACGTCCCCCAATCACCGCACCCAACTTGGGTAAAAGCGACTGAAAATCAACTTTGGTTAGCCTAAACAGCTTGGGATCAAAACTACCATTACCAACGCGTAAATCCCTAGAGCGAATGGTAACCTCGGCGGGCTGGCCAAACGGGCTTGTGTGCTCTAGGTCAGAATAAAGTTGAATCTGCAGCACTTCATCTCGTTCAGCGGCCAAGTCATTAGCCACATCGATAGCAATCGTGATTTTACCGTCGGTATTAACCTTGCCCGAGCCGTCTAGGGCGCCATCAATGAAATCATCTGCCGAAATCCCATTACCACTAAAGCGCCAATAAAGGGTGCTGTTGGGTGCCAGGTTAGTGGCCACATGGATGGAAAGGGTTGCGCCTTCATTGATCGTGGGGTCATGGATCAATAGGGCAGCCTGCTGATTGGTGAGACTGTTGTGCTTCGTCAGCAAGAGTTGGGGCAAGGACGTTTGCGACGGGTCTAGGCTCTCGCCCGTGAGAACGGACCCCACCCGGCGCAACACAATCGCTGGAGAGGTATCAGGTTGGAACTCACCACTGCCAACGGGCAAGGTCAAGAAAGGTAGGGAAACCAGACGTCTACCGCCGTCATCGGTGGTAGCAGAAAGAGAAGAATCGAGGCGCAAGCGCAACAAGCCATCACGACCAGTGCCGAGGTCGCCAGTGTATTCAAGTACATGGAGGCCAGCAATGGCATTCAGTTGGTCAGTATCGAACCAAACCTCATTGGAAGGAAAAACCAACTCAAGATCGATCAGGCCCAACTTGTTGCGGTCCTGACCATAGAGCCAAAGCTGTAATTGCAGGTCCTGGCCAGATGCCACCGGATTGATCACACGAGACGTGGTGATCTGATCAGCCGCAAAGGTTACTCCGGAAAGAGGTTGAGCAAAGGGCAGCAGGGTCGCGGTCGACTCCTTGCCATGGGCATCAACAAGGCTGAAATAGAAGCTGTAGGGCAAAACACGACTCGAGACCGCTTGGCTCTTGGCTAATTGGAACTCAGGGGTTTGCGGGTAAGGAATCGTGATATCTGTTGAAACGGTAGCAACATTACCGAAGGAATCCTGCAAGCCAGTATCCGGGTCAAATAACAAGCGATAGCTGGATCCAGGCAGCACAGTCAGGCCCGCAATTAAATCCGTAAAATTAAAGAGGACTGTACTGGAATTAAATGGATCAAGACCAGCAGTAGGGGTTGAAGAGGGTTGAATCTCGGCAACCTGATCAATCGAACCTGTAATTGGATTCACCACAGCAAGGCGAACCTTGCCAAGGGAGTGAACATCCTCTGAAAACTCGAGCTGTAAGGTCACCGAGGTATCCTTCACGGTGAAGGCTTGGCTCAACAGTTTGGGAGGTGCAGAGTCGTACTTGATCCCGTACTGGAGCGCTGGCAACGCCAAGGCCAGTCCATCACGGTTACGAAGCAGATCGCCACGACTGCCTAGATCCACGGCTAGATAACCCTGAACATTGGCTGGACGATCAACAGCAAGAATCAGAGAGAGACCATCGGCCGAAAGTTGAACCCCAGAATCGGCAGAAGAAGGATCAATGTCCTTAACAACAATGACGGAGGCAGGCTCGGCTGCATCGGTGGCCGCCAAAAGGCGCAGGGAATGGCCGTCAAACTGGAGGGGTTGGTCGAAGCTGAAATGGGCCTTCAGTAGTTTTCCATCGATGCCAATCGAATGATTCGTGATTTTGGGAGGGCTCGAGAGGCCTTCATCAGGGCGCTCGTCCGTGAGGATTAGGGTACTAAGATCGCTCAGAATTGGCTGAGTAGAGAGATTTTGAACGAGCTGATAACCAAGGACATCGACAAGCCATCCGTAATTCTGAAAACGCTCTGGATAGAGTTCTGCAGGATCGGCCTGATAAATCAGTTGACCTGCTCGCAGCTGATCCAAGGTAACAAACGGTTGCGTAACCGGATCAAAAAGCAGGCTGGCAGTCAGGGGTTCGCTGGGATTCTTCAACCAACGCAAAGATCCCCCAAAGGGAGCTTGGGTTATGTGGATCGCATCAATTGAATCTCCATCCGGATCAAAGAACGGAAAATCATTAACCGAAAAGACGTGGGTGCCGTTAGCAGCTAGGGGTAAGTCAAGAGATTCAGGCCTGGCGCCATCATTAATGGGGTTGATGGTCAATTTGACATCAAAGCTAGATGCAACGCCTTGGGAGGAGACCGTAAGTGTCAACGTCTGCTCACCATGGAGATCGGCGGCAGGCCGAATCACCAGGCTCTGGTCGGTGCGATTAACCTCAATGCTGGCAGATGCAGAGGAACCATTGGGGCCAGAGAGGGCCTCAAAGGTGACCGGAGCAAAACGATCCACATCGAGGATGCCATCGGTGAAGCTGGAGAAAGGCAGCTCCAAGCTGGAGTCTTCGTCCACCTGCAGGCTGAGGGGCTTGAGCTGCCGCAACGGATCAACTTGGGGCGTTACCACGATGGGAACTTCCACCACGCTCTGGACACCTTCGCCATTGACCAGGGTGAGAAGCAGGGAGCCCGAACCGGCAAAATCGGGATCGGCATGGAGCATGATCTCACCTTGATCCAACTGCACATGTAAGCGGGGCGTGGTGGATAGGTTGACGAGGGTTTGGCCTTGGCGGTTAGCCTGCTGCAACAAATCAACCAGATTCAACTTCAGGGGCTGGCTTTGGTCTTCTACCAAGGTCTGAGCAAGGAGACGCAGCGCTATACGTCCGTGGCTAGCGTTGCCAAGGTCATCCGCATAAGCCAAAGTGCCAGGCTGACCGAGGGTCTCGGCGAGCACAACACCAATTGCGCTTGGTCCCGCATAGAGAATACCGTTGATAATTGTCAGTCGATCTAGGGAGAGGGGTACTGCATTGGCCGTAGCGCCATTGGCAACCGCCAGACGATGGCCGGCACCACGGTCAAAGCCCATGAGCACGTAGGGAGTGCTCTGGGTCGCCAGGGTAAACACCCCCTGGGTATCGGCATGGAGCACCGTGGTATCGCTAGCCAGTTGATTGACTGTGAAGCTCTGTACCGACGCCAAGGCCGTCGTGCCGGTCACTGTGACATGCAAACCACTACGGTTGGGGTCGGGCTGGAGACCACTATGGCTAGCCAGAATAGTCAGATCGACAGAACAGGAAGGTAGATCGCTCTTCAACCACTCGAATTGCAGATCAAGATGGTCACTGCCGGGGGCGATGAAGAATTGCACCGGCTGGCGTTCAAAGCCTTTAAGGCGGTAATCCTCGCCATAGACCAAGCTGGAACGAAGCCGCACATTCACAAAAGCTCCTGCCTCGGTGGCGGCATGGCTGAGTTGGAGGCTGAACTGACCGGCATCAGCAGCACGCCAAGCCACGCTGGCGTAGGTGTCAGCAGTCTGGGAAGAGTGAGCGAGGTCGAACGAGCTGATCCAGCTGGCTAGCAGAGCGTCCTCCAGGTTGGGCTGCTGCTGCAGATGTTCAAGGGCCATCTCGAGGCTATGGCCTTGGAAAATCTGTTTAAGTCCGGTAACGGCTAGGGGGGCCAAAAGGGCAGGGCCATCGAGGGCGTCGCCAAGATTGGACCTGGTGACCATCTCTCGGTTCAACGCGGCGATTGCGCTAGCGGTGAAACCGGCAAGGGAAGCGCTCGGATAGCCAATGCGAGTTTCAACATCCACGAAGAGGCCTCTAAGGCTACTGGCATCCTGTAGGTCGAGATGGACTAAGGCAGAGCCTGGGGCCGATCCCTTGGGACCTTGACTGAGGTAGTGCTGCAAGAGCATATAGGGCCATAGGGCTTCATCCTGGGGAAGGTCGTCGCCATAGCCTCCAGGACGGTAAGCGTACACATCATGGGCCCGTAACAGATCTTGAATGGCAATCAGTACGGCCTGTAATTGATACTCAAACTGGAGCTGGGCGAGGCCAACTCTGCGTACATCTACGGAATCAGAATTGAGCAGCTGGTAACTGGATTGGGAGCTACTAAAGCTGTTGGAATAGCCTTTAAGTTGCTCCAGCACCGAGGCCGTGGGGCTGGATGCAGCCACTGTCGTTGCATAGGAGTGCATCAAAGCAGCAGTTGAATCAAGGCTCGTGCTGACATTCAGCACATCTGGGATTGGATCAGCACTAGAAACCTGGTCAAAGAGGGCGAGTGATCTGGGGATACCCGTTAGAACATCACGGGACCAGGGGGAGGGGGCAACATAGAGCACGCCCTGGGGCTGATCCGCGGTAATCGAGCTAGCGATACGATCAAACAAACCCTGCTGATCGGCAAAGCCGCTATAGAAATCAGTTACAAGATCAGGATCGCTACTACCATCTTGAAGAATCAGCTTAGGCTGGAAATAGAGGGAAGTGGGGCCATAGGTGGGCCCGGTATAAACGGTACCAAGGGGAATCTGCAGGGAGACTTTGGGGACCGGCAAATCGCTCTGCAGACGGAAGACAGAGAACCAGGGTGAAGCAACTTTGGCCAAGATATCAAACCAAACCGTGGTTTTACCAGGTTTCATAGCAAGAACTAAATCGTAGGGAGTACGGTTCTTCTTGAAATCAGGGTCAAACAAGGGACGCACCAAGTTGTTGAGATAAATGCGATCGGGCGCCCCATTACCGAGAAGATCTAAGGCTGCAGATAGGGTCGAAGAAAGACCAATTTGACCGCGCAAACCCAACACCTTATAATCGAGCGATAGATCAACACTTAGCTCAGGCTTCAGGGTTAGCAAATCGTTGCTAATATCCAAGTAGACACCAGCATTCGGCTCAGTGATTCCGGTAATGACGGTCTTGAGAATATCGTCAAACTTGCCTTGGCCGCTCAACAAGGCTTGTACATCTGCAGCCAAGGTCTTGAGAGATTTCGGCGAAGCCGTGAAACCAACAGTGGTATCCAGATTAACATCGAGACCTGGATTAGCGCCCAGGATCAAGGGAATGGGAACGCCAATAAGAGCAGCGACCCAGCTACCAAGATCAACGGATCCGCGCGCCTTAAGACTAGCGGACAGGTCAAGATTATACTCAAAGACATCAATAGGCTTGTCTAGGATAATGTCAAGAATAGCTTTAGCCGGATTGTCAAGAATCGGAACCTTAAAGCTTGAATTATTCACAAAGCCCACGGACTTAAAGTTTCCATCCAATGAGCCACTACCACTTGCGGCCAACGTGCTATTGGTAAATTCATAGAGATCCCCAAAAGCACCAAATTTGCTAGCAATATCACCCAGGGCTGGGCCCTTAACATCAAGCTTGCCAGTATTAATGTTATAAACAAGACTAAAAGGATCCAACCGCACCCAACCAGGCAACGAAGGTTGCTTGGTTGCCAAGTCGGTCATACCAAGAAGCGTATCAAGGGTACCCACAATCGGCGAGATTGAGGGATAGGCCATGGTGTAAGCCTTCTTGCCAAAAAGCGCGATATAGGGTTCAAAGGCATCACTAAACAAACCAGTCTGGGCAAGCTTCTGATTGGCATAGAAGAAAGTGGCTCCTAAGCCATCTAGCAACTCGATAACCTCGAGTTTTCCGTTTTTGTAGGTATTACCAGGATAGCTTTCAATAAAATTAGTAAGGGCAGCGCCTATATCCAGCCTTGGAATTATCACCTTCTTAAACTCAGGCACAACCTCCTTCAACACAACGCTATAAACTGGAAAAGTGATACCAAAAAGGCCACGTCGAGTTCCCGTTTGTTGCAGAGTGGGAAGCTTAATAGCAGGAATAACAATGGACTGATCAGCTGTTGCAAAGTTATTGGGAATTTGGGTCGTCAACAGGTCAATTACAGGTTCAACAGCGGGACGAATTGCGTTAATACTGTCATAGATTGGAGCCGAAAATCCATTAAAGATATCGGCATTCACCGAAGGATCAAGTACTAGCTTGATTTCTCCATTCGTATAGCGAAGGGAGGAAGGAGCATCCAATTTAAAAATGCCATAATCGGCAGGTTTATCATCCGGAGTCAAACTAAGAGTCAAATCATCTAGAGAAGGCTTGCCGCTTGCCAAATCAATACTGGCCGAGAAGCCACCAGAAACAGGGGTACGGGCACTGCCCAGTTCCATCAACCCCTGGGCCGAGAAACTCAACTTACCAGCATCATTATCGTTAAGCTTGGTAAACTGAATCGTGGCACTGGTGTCCTTAAAAGCCAGATCGAAGCCCCCTATCGAAATCTTTGAATCGTTTTTAAACTTTGCAGTCAAGTTGACATCCAAACGACCACCCTTGGACGACGCTGACACTTCACCAGACGATATCGAGAGATAATCAAAAAGATCAAAACCAGCGATGCGCAGCATATCAATACTGCCCTGGACATCGAAGTCGAACCCCTTGCTATTATCAAACAATCCAGAAAAGCTTCCACTCATTGCAAATACATTGGCAATATTGAGCTCATTAATCCGGCCATTAAACTTCAAGGAGCGCGGACTTGCTTCTCCACCAACAACCACTAGCTTTTCAAGGATAAGATCAACATCATGAACTGAAAAATAGTTACTAGTGATGCGGAAATCCTTAACCGCACCACTCATCGTTAGGGTATCCTTGTAGCCAAACAGCGGGTCATAATGGAGGTAGCTGATATCGAGGGTAGATTTCAGCTGTATGGTGCTGGCCTCGTTGCCAATAGCAAGCTTGGCCGATGCCTGCCACGACATTGCCTGCCACTGACGACCTGTTTGCTCAACAAGCACAAGATCGCTGACCGATACATTGGCGGAAGCGCCAGCAAAGTAGCCACCAAGAACATCGACGCCAATCGATGCTTTTGAAACGATAAAAGTGGTCTGGTTATAAAGGGAAGCATTGCGCTTCTGGTAATCCAGATCTATATCACCATCTAGGCTGAAGCCGAGCAAGTTAAGATTCTGAACGCTGGCGGCTAGGGACCACTGGTCTAACTCGCCATTAGTTGTTACCAAGGCAAACTTGCCAGAAAGGCTTAGAGGCTCATTAGAAAAACCAAGATCAAGCTTAAACGTATCAACAGAAGCCTTAATCGTGTAGGTCTCAAATTGATTTTTCTGAGTATAGTAAATTTGTGCGGCACCGCTCAGCACAAAGTCGTCAAACAATTTCCAATTACGAATCGATGCAGCAAGATTCCAATCCAAGATGCCACTTTGGTTGCCATAGCGTAAGGCGACAAGACCCTTATCAAGAGTTAATGATCCACCGTTGGGGTCAGGAGATTTCAAACTGAGGTTACTAAAATCACCGCGCAGACTATAAATTCCTTCTGCTGCGGGCGAACCTGCAGATGTTTCGGTTGGTGCCGCTGGTAAGGCATAGGCAACTTCAATATTGCCATCAAGCTCGAACAAACCTAGTTTCAAACTAGAAACAGAACTATTAAGCTTGAAGGATTGAAGTACAGAATCGCGGAGATCAACAGAGAGATCGCCCTTGAGCACAACAGGAGAACCTCCAGGTATGACCAAATTAAAAGCATTGACCTTGGCGGTCATCGAAAAGTCTTTTTGACCATTCAACGAGTGGCTGTATTTAACATTTGCGATACCATCGACACTAAACAAATCATCGATACTCAGCTGGGCCCGGGTGGCTTGGAAAGTAAGGGTCTGCTCGATCGGATAAATGGATCCGTCGTAGGTTTTATAAGCGAGATCCATCTGGCCGCTAAGACTGGCCTCAATGCCAGTACCTAGGGCCAATTTCATCGACTGCACTGAAGCCTTGAGACGATGCTGTATCGGGTTGCTCAGGGTCCTGCCAATCTCTACATGGCCAGTGATGGTGATGTCGTTAAAGAGATTGAGCTGATCGACATCGGCAGTGAGAGTCCACTGTTGCAGCTTGTCATTACGGGTTTGAAACGCCAGCTTGCCCGTGATGCCCTGGGAGGGATTGCTAAGACCAGGCACGGGCAGGCTGACGCCACTGACTTCTGCAGTACCATCGAAGGTTTTGACGCCGCCATCAAATTTATAGTTGAGATCAAGATTACCCGAAATCTTAAAACCATCAAAGAGCTCTAGATCACGGACCGACGATTTAAGCTTCCAGGCAAGCACATCACCAGTACCATTAAAGGTAAGATCAGTGAGGCTACCATCAAGCTTGAGGGTTACATCGTCTGTTAACTTAAAGCTTGCTTGCTTAAGCGTGGCATCAAGCAGGAAAACATCTTGCTTGTAGGGATTATCTGGATAGACTTGATCTAGATATTCCATCGAAAGCTCTCCGCTGATCTCAATACCATCGACCAACTTGAGCTTGTCGACGCCACCGATCAGTTTCCAACGTTGTAGCTGATCATTAACAAGATTGAAATCGAATTGGCCATTAATCGAGGCTTGGCCAGGCCCAGCCGGCAAGAGTAGTTTGAAATCAGTGACACCAACACTGCCATTGAGTGATGTATTCTGCTCTTTCTTCGTATAGTTAAGTCTAGCAAAGCCATTGGCCTTAAATTGGTTGGCAATCGCAAAGTCGTTAATGGCACCGATCAAAGTCCACTGCTGAACCTCTCCCTTGTGGATCGTCAAATCCTGCACTTCGCCCGTGAGAGTTGTGGTTGGACTGCTGGCAAGCCCTAAATTGAAATTTTGGATGCCGGCCGATATCCTGATATCCTCAGGAGTGCCATTGACAAAATGATCAAGCTGTAGATCTAGATTGCCATCGAGGGAGAAGCCTGCAATCTTAACATCTTTTGCCAAAGCAGAAAGCTTCAGCGTGGTAAGTGCTTGATTTTTAATTGTAAATTCAAGACCAGCTGAACCTGAGAAAGAAAGGGCATTAGGAACAGCCAGACTAAGCTGATTGGCCTTAATGGCTGCATGGGTGTATACATCAGAGCCAACGGCTTCATTGAGCAAGGAGAAAGAGCCTTGCGCATTAATATTGGGCCCAAGTTGCAAATTAATCTCTGACGCAGCTAATTGATAGCCAACAATGGAACCATCAAGTAAATTCACTGCCGCAGTAACACCCTTTAGCTTCTGAACACCAACACTGGAACCGAGATCAAGGCTGAGATCGGATTTCGTTAAGCCAAGAGATAACTCTTGGTGCGCACTGGCTGCGCCCGCCAAAAACGAACGCTTGTAATGGATTGAGGCTAAACCATGATCAATCGTTAAGGGGCCTAGCTTGGAAGCGGTAAGGGTGGCTTCCAGGTCGAAACTGTCTGGATTGCCATTGGTTTGGCTAAGCTCAAGCGAGCCAGTGGTGAAATTTAGGACATTAGACTGATTAATTTTTAGCTTGGCCTGCTGCAGATCCAGGGAAGCGGTAGCTAACTTGCCATTATCAACGGCAAACTCAATGGTGCCAGCGGCGACATCAAGCCCAACGCCTGAACCCAAATCGAGGTTGAAACTCTTTAAGGCAGCATCACCCTGCAGATGGCTACCTAAATTGTCGGTAAGGTAACTCAGATTGAGGGAACCAGAAACCCTAAATTGATCACCGATGAGTAAATCTTGGACGGAAGTTGCTAGCGACCAGGACAGGACATTGCCATCATTAAGCAAAAAGTCAGTGAGGTTGACATCAAGGTCTTGAAGCTGGAAGCCTGGCGTGCTGAAATCGAAGTCCTTAACACGGCCAGAGGCGCGATAGCGAGACTTATTCTGGGTTGCCTTACTATTCTCATAATATAAGTCTAGGCTACCACTCAGGCTGAGGCCATCAGTCAACTGAAAATCATTAACATCTGCCTGGATTTGCCACTGGTTTATTTGGCCATTGAAAAGACGCAGGTTAAGATGCCCGTTGGCTTTAGCAGTACCCACACCTGTGCTGATCGAGGCCAAATTCGGTAAATCAAAACCTAGTACATCAGCATCAATCCACCAAGTTTCATCGGTATAATCCTGGCGATGACGAACCGTAATGGCGCCATCTAGCGTAAATGAATCCTTAAATTTAAGGCCTGAAATCTTGCCAAGGAAGCGCCACTCAGATATATCTTGATTGGCGGCATATTCATAGGTATCAAGATAACCACTAATTGCCTGGAGATCGAAACCAGGCAAGGAGAGGGGTGGAGATGCGGCAGGAACGCTACTAATACGCAAGGGTAGGCTATGGTCTTCATCGAGACTAAAAGCCACTCCATTACCAAGCCAACCCTGGGCCTGCAGAATTTGATATTCGGTTAGGCTATTGACATAGGTGTAGATACCAGAAGCTTGATTGCGCAGCTCGTAAATATCAACTGCGCCCCAATCCGCCTGATGGGCACGGAATAGGTTCTTACCAATCAGGCCCCATCCTCCGGTGACCTCAGCATCATTGGGGGCCTGCGCGGCAAATCGGATGTTGCTGGGGTTGATTTTCGCTTGGTAAGCATTAACCGTGATATGGCGATCGGTTAATTTGGGTTGACTACCAACAATACGAATACCGTTTGTGCCTGCCTGTTTAATCAGTTCACTGGGCGTGAAGATCGATTCACCTAAGGGAACCTGGATCTGATTGCTAAACTGCCTAAAAACAACCTTGTCTTGCTGTTCTAACAATTGAGCCTTCCCAGCATCTATTTCAAACAGCATCCGATCAAAGCCACTGCTAATCTGGTAATCAGCAGAAGCTGCAGCCAAATGAATTAGCAAGCTAGAGGTTAATTGAGATGCGGAAACATCGATTTTAAAGCTCTGGGTAGTTTCACCAGCAGGCACGTAAAGGTAATCAGGCCTGGAAGCCAAACCGTTTAATTTATAGTCAGTACCGTAAACGGCAGAACCGTCGAAATTCAACAAGAAAAGGGCGCCACCCGATGGTGCCGGTTGGGAGAGGCGCAGGGTAAATTCATAGATACCATTTTCAGTTGTCTTATAGACTTGGTCGACAACTAAGGAGCGAGCCAAGCCTGCTACGCCAGGGATAACCTGGGTGGTTTGGTCACTACTATCCCTGATAGTCTGATTGATCAGGGTGAAGGATTCCGGTGTAACCGGCTGGGTTAGGAGCTTGGGATCAACCGGTGGTATTGTATGAGGCTGTTGATTAACGATAGCACTGGCTGCTTCTGCAATCACACCAGCAGGAGCAAGGATCTGCCGCTTGAGGCCTGATACAGCCGTGGTAACCAACCTCGGGTCAAGGCTAAATTGCTTGGAAGCAACAAGATCAAAAGCATCCAAATAATCGTTGAGGGAAGAGGCAACTGTTTTTAAGCGCATCTTCGCCAATGAGTCTGAAATTCCAGCCGTATAGGTAAGATCAAGCTGACCATTGTAAAATGTTAGGTTTTGATTTGTACTGGGCAGTGTTAACTGAGCAAAACCAAGCAACAAAGCAACATCATCGGAATTAGCGGGATTAAATTTATACCCAGACTGTTCCAAGCGCAATGCTAAAGAACCATTTTTGCCGCCCATTGATTCGGCTATTAAGGTGAGCAGCTTGCGATAATAGGGATCCGTTTTACCGGCAAGCGTCAGAGCAAAGTAAGGAATAACCTGATAAGCATAGATTTCAGGGCTATAACCAGCCGGAGCATTCGGGGACTCAAGTTGACTACTATCAATGGCCGCCTGCTTATAAATCTCGCGAATCAGGGTGCTGATCGCCATCATGCGATTCTCAAATGAATAGAGATTCAACAGGTTTGGCTTGCTAACGGCGTCGGCAGCACCAAAGGCATCGTAAACATGTATTGGATCAGATAGCTCCGCATCGAGGCCCGTTGGCAGGACGAAGGCTGAGGTAAAGGCGGCCGCAATCTCTGAGGGAACAAGCTTGGTGAGCGAACTACGGTCGGTAAACCAACGACTCTTATCAATACTGGTGATATTTTTAGCCGAGTAAGGAATATAGTCGAGCAATACGCTGTTCTTAATCGACTCCCAATGGGTATCAGCCACATTCGCTTCAAGCCGGGAAAGATAGGTGGAGGTATTCGCAAGGCCAGTCATCACATCGACGGCCGAACCGGTACTAGTAGGACGAATAACTAGGAGGCCTGAGCGCCAATCAGGGCTGCCATTTTGATATTTTGGTTGATATTCTGTGCCATTCCAGAGATTCGCTGTTTCAACGCTGGTATCGAGCAGGATTTTTGATGCCCTGCTGGAAAGGTCCAACTGCAGCATGCTTGCTACTCCCTGGTCCGAAATCTCGGTACTATTGCGACTAAGATCTCGATTTTCATCGAAGAAAAGATCGAACGTACCGGCGAGCGGGCCTCCGGTTAGGGAAGCAATCTTCCAACTCTTGACATAGGGCGTATGCAGGGGAATATCCAAAGAAGCAACATTGAAACTCAAAAATAGCGCATTGACCTCCGCACTCAATTTCAACGTCGATTCAATCGTCGTTGTTAGATTAATTTGGTCCTGGGCATCTTTATTGGCATAGGGAAGATTTAGATAGGAGCCGATCTCGCCATTGGCGGCCACAGGCGTGAAAAGGGTGTTATTGACCAGCTGGGGAGTATTCTGGCTAACGAATTCAATGCTTCGCGGGATTTCAATTCCGGCATAGCGACGCCTAAATTCTGCCAACCAATCTGCTGCATTGCCAAATGCATCGACGGGTAGGGCGTCATCGAGCAAAGAATACTTAAGTCGGGCATCATTCCAAGCGTAAGCAGCAAATTTATCAATGTTGTCAATACCTGGCACATAGGTGCCTACCATCTCCATGCGTTGCAGAATCACCGATGGAGGCTCGTTACGACCGAGGCTGACCTGAACGGGGCTACTACTTGCAACGTAAAGGGGGCTTTGCAGCAAGGATGTGGGCGATAGATCTGCGTAGATCAGCTGTTTGTTGGACGCAGTGCTCCGCATCGGCACCATTGGCGCATGCACAACCGTGCCTGGATTCAAGTTGGCCCCGGCTGGATCCACCATGCGGAAATAGCCCGCTGGCACCACGGCCGGCATAGTTTTGATTAGGGATAGGATTGCATTGCTATGGGCCTGATCAACACCAAAGCTGACATAGTCAGAAATTGAACCTTCAAAGCCAATCGGTGTTACGGCATTAGCCGTCTTTGGCAATTGGAAAGAAGTAGGGTTAAATGCTTGATCAGCACTGGCAAGCACCGGAGCGTTGAGATTACCGTAGTAGGTATTATCCCCTTCGTTGTAATAGGCAAGGGGGACATAATCGCCGCGGTACAGGAAAGGGCGACTGCCAGCAAACAATGAGCCAATCAAATCGTAAGAGGTCAGTCTGCTGTCTCCTGTAAACCAGCTGGGAGACTTCAGTTCATTGGCTGTGAGCACAACGCCAACTTCACTGCGAGGCCCAGCAAGAATCGAGAAATTGTTCGCCTTGGCCGAACCTGAAGCCTGACTTCCTAAGAAGAGCTCGGGAGTCTGGCTTGATGGCAGCAATTGAATCGAGGCCGGATTGAGATGGATCTGGCCATTGGCTGCAAACTCATTTGTGGCACTACCAATGACCAAATTCAGAGAATGACTATCAATAAAAGAGAGGCCGCTAGTTCTAGTGAGGGACTCCAATTGACCATCACTGAGTTGACGGGCCGGAAGCCAGGCCCAACCAAGGCCAGACACCGCACCACTGCTGTTCAAAGCGGCTGTCGCAGTATGGGCAGGATCAAGCCCACCTACCTTGTAAGCCTGAAGGTTCAGGGGGGCGATATTACTGGCGTCATACCAATAGTTGAGGCCATCGTTGCCACTGAAGCGCTCTGGAGAGAAATAACGGACGACATCAGTGCCATCCATCAAGGCATAGCCCTGATCGGCCTTAGCTCCGAGTTGGTCTGCACTCGCAAACGGTTGGTTGAGCAGACCAAAATTGAGCGCTTTACCCGTTGCAAGGATGGCAAGATTGCCACCTGCTACGAGACTGTCCCTATCGTGCAGGGCGGCAGTGCGAATCGGCTTATTACCCACCTGGGAGTAAGGAGCCAGGCTTTGATCGACAAGACCGGCCAAATTTGATGTGAAAATATCCTTTTGATCGAGGTTTCGATAGACCACCGACAGACTATCCGGCGTCAATCCATTCATGGAATAGACACGGCCCGAGCTAGTCACACTTTCTGGCTTAAGCCGATTTTGATTGTTGCGCGTGTAGGCATCACCGTCATAATTCCAGATCATGGCTTCACCATTGCCAATGGCACTGGAACTGGCCACAAACAGGGAACCACTTCCCCATTCAGCCAGGTGATTTGCCATATCGGCTGTAGAGTTATATTCAATGAAATCGGCCGCAGTAATCACGCCGATGTTGCCGGTAGAGTTGGCACCAGTACCGCTAAAGACACCCGAATTCGAATATTCATCAAAACCGAGTAAGGCACTTAAATGCTTCTTCAACAGGCTTGATTGCGCCGTGCCGATCCAGGCGTTAGCCGCCTGGGTGAGGGTTTGGGCCGCGGATCCAGGCGTGTAGTTATTGATCGTCATGTTAAGGGGCTTGGCCGAGGTGGCATAAACCTGCTGAATCGGATCAACTACCGAGAGATAGAAGGCTTGGTTGAGGCTGGAGGTGGAATTGAGATCAAGGCGTTTCTCAAGGCCGATGCGCAAATCGGTATTGCTGCGCAGGCCAGGCTGTTGGGCACTCTCAAGGCGATTGGTAGGGCCTGTGCCTTGAAGGGTGACCCTTGCCAAGGTTTCGTGATCGATGGCCGCACTGCTGATCTGAACCTGGCTTCCAGCTGTGGTGGGAAGCTTGATTGAGTACCGCAAAAGATTGCCATTGGCATCCCAAGACGCCAACACGACTTCGCCATTGATGGCAATGAGATCAGGAGCCTGGGTTTCCGTGAGTGAAAGAGCTAAATCGGCAAGATTCGCCACATCCACCCAATCTTGATCGGCGGCCGATCGGACCGCCACTCGGACATGACGATCAGAGCCGATATAGCTTTTATAGGTAAGTGAAGTAATTGGATCGCGGGTAAAACGAATCGTGCCATCGACGGCATCAGATAATGTGCCACTTTGGCTGGCACTGCTATGGCTACTGGGCCGGGCCGAAAGTTGCTGGCCGGCAAATTGGATCGCCAGGGGAGCCGTAGGGTTGAGATATTGGCCAATCTTTTGAGAACGCGTACTCTCTTGCTGGTTGAGGAAGGCCAGATCAGGTTGGTCGGATAAGGGCCTGAAGAAGCTCGGAGAGATCCATTGCACCGCACCGGAAACCAGATTTTGATTCCAGGCAACAACATTATCTTGGCGCAATATATTACCAGAATCGACCCTCTTGGTGTAAATCGAACCACCGCGCATAATGCGCGGATCCGACATGAAAGTGGTGTCTTCACCGACGCCTGAGGTGGTCTCATCAAACAGACGCAATTGCAATTGACCCGCCTCGGCCAGCTGCTTGAGCAGCTTCTCTTGGGGGTTGGCGTCGCTGCGGCTGAGATGGGCAAGGGACAGCTGCAGGCTGAGGGTGCCGGCATTGTGGACATAGTGACCAGGATTCGCCTTGGCAGTTTCGTCATAGTTAATAACGATGCCCGGGGAAGTGGTGGCCATGGTGACCTTGGCGGCACCCTTGAGGTCGTCTTGGAGCGAGCCGAGGGTTTGCCAACGGCCGCCATCAAAATATTGCAAATCGGTATTGACCTTGGCTCCCGTGGAAATCAGATCGATTTGGACTTCGACAAAGTTATAGACAAGCTTGGGCTTGATATCGATATACTTGGGCGCATAGAGGCTGTAGTAACTATAAACATCGACGGCATTCTCAGCGTCTACGGTGTCATAGCGATAGCGGAACTTGTCCTTGCTCAGCGAGGGACTACCTATGTCGCGAGCAGCGCGCACCACATAGCTACTCTGGAGCTCGTTGATGCGCTGATCAATTTTTCGGGTATCGGCCAGAGCATAGGTAACGCGGGTGGGGCTGGCGTTGTCAATAATCAGGGAGAGAAGGCGCGCCCGTTCCTTATCGGTTAGCTTTGGATATTGGCGCTTTAGGGCTGCATTGAAGGCGCTACTAACCGGTGAATTGAGATACTTGGCATCTTTAAAGAGTAGGTCGATGCCGCCTGCGGTGACGATGCGCTCATCAACGATATTGACCCAATCGAAACTCGTAATCAACTTATTGCCAAGTTTCTTCAGCAAAGAGACATCGAAAGCAATCTTCGATTCGCCGATGAGGGCCTTGAGGTTGATCGGCTCAAAATAAATATTAAACAACCAGGAATTCTGCGCATAGGCCGTACGGAAATCGGCAAAGCCACTCTTATCTGTTGGCGACTTTGCCTGCAGGAAATCATAGTTATGGTCGAGGCTGAAATTTAGAGATTCAAATTTTGGATTATAGGCATAGGGACTCTTGGTGCCAGCGCTCTTACCAAAGAAATCAGCTAGCGAAACCGTTTGATCATCCGCCAACTCGCCATTTAGCAGCCGCTCAAAACCGACCGTGAAATCGACGGCCAGACCCATTTTCCCAGTGATGTTGAGCAGCGGGAAGCCCAGCTGGATGCCCACATAGGGCTCGATCCCAATTTTAAATTTATCGGCCGAAAGATCAGTGCTTAGGCTATTATTAAATGCCGAGACGATCAGTTTATCGACAGCACTTTGTTTTGCGGTGTCACTTAAGGTCGGATCAGCCTTCTTAGCATTGATCGAAAGGATCAGGGTATTAAGCTGATCGCGGCTGAGCCGCGAAATAATGTTGAGCAACAACTCAACGTTCAGCGTGGCACCAAATAGGGCGGAAACAAGGGGGAAAAGCGGATAGCTTACTTCGGCATTGACAGCAATATCGAGAGCAAGATCAAGCTGCAACAGATCAAGTTGATCCTCCGTCAAGTAGCGATTAATAAACTCGGTGGGTGCAAACAGGGGCTGGGAATCTAAGCTGACCGAAAAGGTGCTGTCGCCACCAGCCTGTTCCTCTTGGCCTGCACCCTTCGACTTGAGATACTTACGATAGGAATTCTGAGCTTGGATTTGCTCGAGAGGATCATCGTAAAGTGTTGAGAGATTTACTTTCTCGGGTAGCTTACCAACCCTAGACACAATAGCGTCGTCAAGCCAGGTGTAACCAGGATTTGCAGTGTTATCATTATGATAGACAAGGTCAAGCAGAATATTGTCAAACTGATAAGGGGTGCCATCCTTTTCATCGCGGAACAGGGAATTAGTATAGAAATATTGATCCGCCGTACGGCCACTGCTTTTCCAAGTTTGCGCAATCAAACCCTCGGCAAAACCAATCACCTTACCCAAGCCCTTGATGGAAGGTGTGAGAGCTACGTAGCCTTTGCTTGACTTTTTATTTAGGCGTGTGGCGGTATAGTAAAGCGTATCAATAATCTCGATAACCTGCAACTTGCCATCGGCATAGGCATTGCCCGGCACCGATTCAAAAAGCTTGAGCAGGGTGTTGCGCAGGGGTTCATAGCTGGGTAAATCAACCTCTTTTTCGAGTGTTTTGACAAATTTACGAATCCCAAAAGAATCGAGTAGATCGAGAATGGCATCGGCTTCTGACCTCAGGCCAACCAGCACAGCATTAAGCTGCAGTTCCACATTAGACAGGTTAGCAATCAGACCTGTTTGCGTGTTGACACGCGGCACGATTGTGTAGCCACCCGAGACTGGGGCCAAGGTGCTATTGCTGGTATCGAGGTTATAGGTCCATGCTCCCGTATCATTGATCGTGACGGAACCGAAATCGGTCTTATGCGTGCCAGCCTTGAAATACTTGCTGAAACTATTAATCTCCTCATTTTTTGTCTGATCGAGAATTGCGGTAAGCGTTACCTCGCCCGACGCGGACTCCTTCTCTACATAAGCCGCATAAAGATCCAGCCGTTCCTTATTGGTTAAGACCTCCTGGCGCTTTAAGCTGATTTGCGGTGCAGCAGAATTGGTTGAGCTGGGTACAAGGTCCAACACAACGGTAGAAATCGGCTTACCATCAAGACCAAATACCTTGAATTGGTCGGTGTAGGCCGGAGCAATCGGCGTAATAGTAAAGAGGCCAAGGCTGCCGCTTAATTGTTTTAGGGCTGCACCAGCGCCATTCTCAAAAGCTGGAATATTTTGTAGGGGATCATAGAACCTGGGCTTAAGATCACCGCTAGTGAGACCGACCTTGGCAATGGTGGCTAAACCAAGATCCTCCTTGCGGCCAGAGGTGGCCTCCTTGAGTTGACCCAAGCTCCAGCCATTGGTTGCCGGTAGGGCCTTGCCAGCCAAGTCGGCGGAGGCGAGCAGATCGCCGAAGTTCAGGGTTGGGCTGCCCAGTTGAACCGGCAAACCCTTGATCACTTCCAGGTCAATCTTGGCCTCGCCATTGAGGGCCAGGATTGCGGCTGAGCGGCTGGCATCCTCCTGGTAATCGAGCTTGAGGCCGCCACTAGTTTTAAACCTGGTGCCACCAACCGAAAAGGGAGTGGTGTTGAGAATGTCGAAATGGGCCGAGATCGGCTGCAGCAGCGGCGAACCGCTGGCCGGCATGCTGTAGCGATAGCTGATTTGGCCATCCACATTGAGGCTGTCGCCGCCATCGGGGGTGAGGATGCCATTGAGATCAACGGTGTACACCTGCTGGGCAGGCTGGCCCCCGTTGGCGGCCACATGGCTGTAGGTGATCGTTTGGCTGTTAGCAGTGATGGTGGCGCCGGCTAGCTTGATGGGCCAAGGAGCCTGATTTTTAGGCGTGAGCTTGAAGCTGTTGATTCTTTGGTTGGAATCAAAGCCCAGGTTGGTAATGGTGACCGGATAGGGAGTGGAGATATCGGTTTGATCAGGACGTAAATCAAAACGAGCATCGGCGCTAGCCGTCAACTCCAGAGCCGTTCCAGCTACGTTGGTCGCGAATCCGAACTTTGTATTGGTTACCTCTTGGATATGGCCTGTAGCAGGCAAAATCGACGCCAGACTGCTTCCAGAAACAGTGACCGGCTGGAAGGAATACTGATTATTACTTTCCAACTTCAAGTCACCTGAAAGGTTCAGTGATTGGGAACCCAATAGGGCCGTGCCGCTGAGCGATTGACTCAACCCAGCACGATCGATCGAAATGCTGGCCAGTTGAAGCTGGGAGAGGCCATAAACATTGGTTCCAGTCGCCGTGCCCTGGAGGGTCTGAATCACCCCGTCCTGGACGGTGAGTTGACTCGCCTTCACCTTGATCGTGTCGCCCCCAAAGAGCTTAAGATTGAACTCGGCTTCGGATAAAAAGTTATAGGTTGTTTTGCCAGCGGCTGTCGTTTTTTCATAGGCTCCGTAGCGGAGCATCTCTACTTGATTACTGACAAATAGAGGAGTACCATCGATCACCAGGGCTTTCGCATTGGCGAGCGATCCCGATGTGCTGGCACCTACGGGTAGGTTCAGCTTGGCGGCCGCGCCATTGGCATGGACAATTCTGGCGCCACTGGAAAGGATCAGGGAAGAGGCGGAATAAACATCCAGATCGGCGCTAGTATCTCCAGTTTGGACAGTGTAATTAAATGTGAGAGTTTTGCCATCCTGGCTAATCGATTGATAGGTGGCACTGCGATCATTCGTTCCCGTTTCGAACTTAAGAGTAGGACTACCCGTAACGGAAACAGGATCAGAAAAACTGACGGCAATCGCAATAGTGCCGCCAATTTTAAATGTGCCATCTATATTCGGCGAGCTTATACCTACAACACGAGGAATAATACGGCCATCGAGAACAAGATTTTTACTATTGGCAAGTGATCCCAAAGTATCTGCTCCGACTGGCAAAGCCAGAACAGCATCCACTCCACTTAGATCCTTGATCGTCGCTTGACTAGGAAGCTGAAGCGACGAAGCCGAAGCAACGTCAAGATCCAAGCTGGAGTCACCTTGCTTCACAGTATAAAGGAAGGTAAGGATTTTGCCATCCTCGCTTATCGAGCTATAGATTGCTGGGCGATCAATTTCACCAGCCTTGAGAAGCAAGGTTGGAGTACCAGTCACCTTAACGGGCTGAAGGAATGAGGCCGTGATTGAAATAACTTCACCAAGACCAAAAACGTTGTCATCCGCGGGAGAAGAAATGATCGCTGTATTTTGCTGCGCACCATAAAAAGACGCATCAGCAATTTGCATCGAATTAGCATCATTACCCCTTACGGCAGGGAAAACTAATCGATATTTCGAAAAGTAGCCACCGTTGCCTATGCTAATTGCCTCACCAGGGGCTAATCTTTGCAAAGGTAGCGATACCGCCCCTGACGCCACTAAATCCCATTTCTTTGTGGCAGAATTAAATCCATAAAGAGAATAAGAAGCGGGATCTCGACCCTCTTCGTCATTAGCAGTTGTCAGAACAAATGAACCAATTTTTGTGGGCCTTAAATAGCTGAATTCCAAACCTGAACCAGCCTGACCAAAGTTGAGATACTTAGTTTGGCCGCTTCCATCAAAGGCATTGGCTGGGCCTTCGTTGTAGGGTGATGCACTGTTACCGTCGATGTCGATCCCTGCAATAGCACTGGGAATGGGCAATTGCATTAAGGATCCCTCTAAACCCTGAGTCAATCCATCCATAACCACCCAGCGCTGGTCGTTCTCAACGGCTACTCGTGCCGGTGGGGATTCACCACGCAAGGCAGCAGAAAATAATTCCCCCTCATCACCAGGGCTGTCCTGGAAGCCGTTAAGGGCATGGTCAATAACATGGCCCAGTTCTTCCAGCAAGACTGCTTCGATCTCAGCCGGGCTAGCCGTCGCCAACCACTGCTTGTCAACGACAATTTGGGTCTTGTCGCTTGAGTTGATGCCGAAGGACAGCTCGGCCGTCGCCTTATCGGCAAAAGACGTCCCCTGCAGTTGTTCGTGATTACTCAATTCAGCGAAGCTTTGCCCCGATTGGGTCGACGGAACTTGGCCGATGTAACCAGCTCGGATCCCCTGGGCAGCCAGCGTGCCATCGCTGCTCAAGCTAAGAGGTATGGCTAAGCCACCACCGATCATCCGTTGCCTGAGATCCCGAGCCGCTTGATGCCAGGCCTCGCTCGGGCTGGACTCAGAACAGAACAAGCTCCCGAGCAGCGCGTCAAAGGCGTTTTGATCCCCAGCCCATCGGGCGATCCGATCCTCTAGTGCAGTAAGCCCTTCTCCCAGCTGGGAAAAGGAAACGAACTGGTTCTGGGCAGCGGAGATCTGGGTCATGGTGGGAGGCGACTACGCGGTAAATGGCTTGGGACTCGTTGAAATGCTGATTAGACGCTGAACTTGAAGACCAAGGAGTGACACTGACCCTGAAGCCAGCTCAGGCCTGACGCCTGCGACATTTCGAGACCAGCCACTCGGGAGACTGTCCAGGCCGTCCTGGGGGTGGAGCCTTTGTCAGGCGGCGTCTACGACGGGGCCACCACTCAACTCGGGCCGGCGGCTGCGCCCCAATGCCGTTCAAACGCTTGATCCCAAGCCATCAGCCCGAAGGCAGCAATCAAACGCCGAGCAGCCCATTCCATGAGTTTCAATTGAAATTAGTTTTTGTATTGTCCGGCGAGGCCCAGCTGCTTGTCTTACTCAAATGGGTGAGGGTGAGGCATTTGTGACGATTCCCCGGGGCTGCTCTGCGGCGATAGTGCGGAGATTTGCCAATGCCAGGGCGGCGTCTGCCCGGGCCACGGCAGGCAGGCCAGGGGGTTGCAACAGGCCCAGTTGCAACAAAATCAAGACAGCATGGCTACGGTTATTGATACCCAGCTCCCGGTAGGCCGCTTTGAGCTGGTGGCGCACCGTGTCGAAGGGCATGGCCAGCTCAATGGCAATCTCCCGGTCGGTGAGGCCATTGACCACCAGCTGCAAGATCGCTAATTGCTTGGCGCTCAGCTGGGGATCCCAGCCCCGGCCGCCTTGCTCTAATAGCCGCCCTAGGCCTGGATCGAGAAAGGGCTCGCCCCGCAGGAGGCTTTCAACGGCCATCAGCACATGGCCTTCCTGGACGAGGGCATCGGTTAACACTCCCTGGGCCCCAGCCCGTAGTGCCTCGCGCAGCCGCGGCAGGCTTACCCGCTTGAGCACCAGCAAGATCGGCAGACTGGGCCAGCGCTGGTGGGCTTGGCTCACCAACTCCAGCCCATCACCATCCTCCAATTGATCGGTGGTGATGAGAATCTCGGGCCCGTGGCTGGCACAGAGCTCGAGGGCTTCGGCTGCGGTCGTAACCGCCCCCACCAGGGCGCCGGTTTCGTCCCGGCCGGCGGGCCGACAGCCGTGGTGACGCATCACAAAACAGCATTGGGCGCTGACTACGGCCATCGCCTCAAAATGGGAATCGGTGGCAAAGACGTAGCGCAGGTTGGCTAGGAGTTCATCGAATCGATCTTGATCGTGGCGGATTCGATAGAACACATCGAGGGCATCCATTCAGCACTTCTCTTTACTGGAGGGTGCCATTGTTGAACAAGATCTTGCCCCCTAAACCAGGGGACTTGTTTGGGCGATGAAGTGCCAAGTCCATTCATTTCACTAGCTCCACCCAGGTTACCAGGATTAGTTGCTGGCTTCGGCCGCTTTAGATTGGCCTGCAACACACCCTTACCCCAAACGCAGCAGGGATGGTGCCCCCCCGCCGGCCGGTTTCCCAAATCTGGCTGGGCTCCATGGCCCTTGCCCAGCTCTCCCTCTGGTTGGGCCTCTATGCGCCCTTAAAAACGCTGGTGCCGCTTTTGGCCGCCCAAATTGCCCAGGACTCCCTCTCCTCGGGGGCCAGCAAAGAGGCGGTGCTAGCCGCCGTGACCCTGGCGGGATCCCTGGTGGCTGTCGTAGCCACCCCCCTTGCCGGCAGCCTGTCCGATCGCAGCCGCAGTCCCTGGGGCCGCCGCAGTCCCTGGATCGCCGGCGGCAGCCTGGTGGCAGCCCTGGGCATTGGCCTGTTACCGCAAGCCCACAGCGAATTGGGGATGGTGCTGCTCTGGAGCCTGGCCAGCCTGGGCCTGAGCTGCTGCTTGGCTGCGCTCCATGGCAGCACCGCGGACCGGGTTCCCAGCGACCAGCAAGGAAGCCTGTGGGGCTGGGTGGGCCTGGCCCAGCCGCTCGGGCTGGTGTTTGGAGTCGGCCTTTGCAGCCTGCTCTTGCCCAACGTGCTCCTGGCGGCGCTCGTGTTGGCCGGATTGGTTGTGGTAGCCAATGGACCCTTGCTGGCCTTGGAACGGCGCCAACCGGCCTCGCCCAGTCCGGCTGGACCGATGGCATCCGCAAACGATCGCCATCGATCTTTGGCCGCCTTTCGCCATCGACCCTTCATGCGGCTGTGGATCTCTCGCTTCTTGCTCTTTTTGGGCTGGTCGATCAGCACGGTGTATCTGCTCTATTTCCTGGAAGATCGCCTTGGCCTGCCCCAGGGCCAAGCCCTGCAGGCCCTCACCCTGCTCCTGGCCCTTTATGCCAGCGGCACAGCCCTGGCGTCGGCCCTAGCCGGCCCCCTCGCCAATCGATTGGAGCAACGCCTACTCCTGGTGCTGGTCGGCACGGGGGGCATGGCGCTGGCCTGTGCCTTGATGTTGCTCAGCCAAAGCCTGCCTCTGGCCCTCATTGGGGCGAGCGTATTGGGACTCTCCTATGGCACCTACGCCGCCAGCCACCAGGCCCTAGTTGTGCAACACCTTCCCAGTGATCAGCACCACGGCCGTGACCTGGGCCTCTTCAACGGGGCGAACTCATCCGCCATGGTGATCTCGCCGGTTTTGGCCTGGTGCCTAGTAAGCCAGCTTGGGGGCTATGGCAGTTTGTTTCTGGGAGCCTCGATTCTGATCCTGATCTCGGCATTGCCCCTGCTTCGTTTAACCGATTAATGCCAATCGGGGTGAGGGACCATCGCTCTTGCCAAGGATCTTGAGGCCCCTATTTGAGCCCCGATCCGGCCTCCCTAAGGACCTAAGGCCCGTCACGCCTAGGGCAGATTGAGGCCACCTAACCTGATGGACCACTGCACCCTCAACCGCCAGGTTATGGAGCTGCGCATCGGCAACGGCTACGACATCCACCGGCTGGTGCCGGGCCGGCGCCTGATCCTGGGCGGGGTGCAGCTGGACCATCCCGATGGCCTGGGGCTCGATGGCCACAGCGACGCCGATGTGCTCGTGCACGCCCTGATAGATGCCCTGCTCGGAGCCCTCTCCCTGGGCGACATCGGCAAGTATTTCCCCCCCGACGATCCCCGCTGGCGCGGCGCCGACAGCCTGGTGCTGCTGGAGCAGGTGGTAGGCCTGGTGGCGGAGCGGGGCTGGAGCATCGTCAACGTGGATGCGGTGGTCGTGGCGGAGCGTCCCAAGCTCAAACCCCACATCGAAACCATGCGGGCGGCGATTGCCAGCCGGCTGGGGGTGGAGCCGGATCGGGTGGGGGTGAAGGCCACCACCAATGAGCAGCTTGGGCCTACGGGCCGGGAGGAAGGCATCGCCTGCCACGCCGTGGCCCTGCTGCAGAAACCGTGAGCGGTGCTTCCCGGCCGCCCTGGCGCCAGTGCTGGCTGCCCCTACCTAGGGTTTTGGCCCTTGGCCTGGTGCTGTTGGTGGTGTTCACGGCCCCATGCAGCCCGGCGGCGGCCCGATCCTTAACTGATCTGGCGACGGATCAGGCCCCTGAAGCGTTGACCACCCGAGAGCCGGCCAAGGGGCCAGTGGTGGAGCTGCTGCGCCTGGGGGTCCCCGCCGCCCACTACCGGGCCTGGCTGGAGGCAGAAAAAGCCAGCTGGGAGCCCTGGCTGGCCGAGCAGCCAGGCTTCCAGGGCCGCCAGCTGCTGTGGGATCGCCAGCGCCAGGAGGGCACCCTGCTGATCCGTTGGGCTACTCGAGGCCAATGGAAAGCCATTCCCGAGGCGGAGGTGGGCCGGGTTCAGGAGCGTTTCGAACAACGCGCCCGCCAGTTAACCGGCCAGGCCACGGGTAACCCCTTCCCATTGCTGGCAGAAGCGGAGCTCGAGCCCCTGGCCTCCTCGGCCAAGACAACGATCAGCCCGGGGCCCCTGGCACCAGCCCTTGGAAGTTGAACGCATGACCATCGCCCCAGCCCCCGGCGAGCCACCCCTCTCTGGCACCATTCGCCTCGATCTCGACCGCCGTCGCCGCCTCGGCATGGTGGAAGCCATCTGGGGCGAACACAAGAGCGCCGAGCAGATCGCCCTGGTCTTGGAGCAACTCCAGACCGCCTCGGAACTGGGCCTGGTGACCCGGGTTGATCCGGCCAAGGCCGCCGCCGTGGCCGCCCTGCTAGCCGATGGTCCCCAAGGCATCCAGGACCTGGTGCACCATCGCCAGGCCCGTTGCCTCACCAGGGGGCCCCTGCCGGATGCCGATCCCCAAAGGGGCCGGATGGTTGTACTGGGTGGGGGCAGCAGTGACCTGGCCGTGGCGGCCGAAGCCCAATTGGCCCTGCAATGCCACGGCATCGCCTGTGAGCTAGTGCTTGATGTGGGGGTGGCGGGCCTGCAGCGGCTGCTCGACCAACTGGACCATTTGCGCAGCGCCCGGGTGTTGATTGCCTGCGCTGGCATGGAAGGGGCCTTGCCCACGGTGCTGGCGGGCTTGCTGCCCCAGCCGGTGATCGGTGTGCCGGTCAGTGTGGGCTATGGGGTCAGTGCCGGCGGGCAGGCGGCCCTGATGGGCATGCTCGCCAGCTGTGCCCCGGGGCTCAGTGTGGTGAATATCGACAACGGCTACGGCGCCGCGATGGCCGCCCTACGCATCCTGCAGGCCCCAGGGGTTTGGGCCCAGGCTGGCCCCAGGCCAGGGGCTTAAGGCCCCTAAGTCCCCGAAGCCCGCTCCCCTAAAAACTCAAATCGGGCCAAACCCGATTGGGCCCGGCGCTAATGGATGGCCAGCCAATCCTTAGCCAAGGCAACCCCCTTGACTAAGGCAAACATTGCTCAAAGCAAACAATTTTCGAAGCGAACCCTGCCAAAAGCTGGCCTTGGCCCAAGCAAAACTTGAACCAAGCAAAGCTTGAACCCAAAAAAGCTGATCCCCAACCCATTGCTTGGCTACCCCTAACTTTGGCCCGCCAGAAACAACGACTCAGCAAGGGGGCTTGAGCGGGGCCGGCGGGTCGCTGGGGTCGATCTCGAGCAGGCCCTGGAGCCAGAGCTGGAGGGGGCGAGCCAGGCGCCCCTGCTCGTACCGCTCGATGGCTTCCAGCAACACGGAGGTGTTCACCCAGTGGGGGGAACGCTGGCTAGCCATGGGCCCAAGCACTGCTGGGCTGCAGTGTGGGTAGCCCCACGCCAGGCTGCCAGGTCCCAGGGGTCAGGCCCGGAACCGGCCGGAACCTCAGCCCCGGGGCTGCCTAGGGGAGAGGCGACAGAGCTCGCTGGAGCGCTCCTCCGTTTCCACCTGCTGCAGGTGCGAGATCAGCACATGCAGGTCGTTATCGGCCAGCTCGCCATTGGCCTGCCATTTCATCACGCGGGGATCGGGTCTGGGAAGGGGGTGACCCACGGCAGGACAGCTATTTGAATTGGTGTTGGAAACCATACGCAATCCAAATGCCTTTTCAGCCCTGCTAAGGGGCTGAACTCCCGAAGAGTTCCTTAAGTTCGCGAAATCGATCGAAAAGGCGAAGAGCTTGCAGCCAAGACCTGGATCCTGGCTAACAGAGAGCGATCAAAGATGCTGCAGATTGGGATAGGCCGTGAGCAGTTCCTCGGTACTCAGGACCTCGCCAGCGCCCTCGGGCTGCCAGATCACCTCGAGGGCCAGCAGGTCGGTGGAGGACACCGAGCCCAGCAACCGCAAGGACTCGCGCAGGTCTTCGTCAGCCTTGAGGGCTTTGAGGGTGAGCCGGGAGCGGCTGGCCACCAGCACGGTCACGGCGATGTAGTCGCTGGCGGCATCGGCGTTGCCAGCCAGGCCAGGGCGGTCCTCCAGTTTTTGACCCGCCACGTTGCTGGTCACCTCGCGGCTGAGCTTGCTGCGCTCGGTCATCGAGAGCCGGTTAAAGGTGGACTCGGCCGCCGCGAAGGGCACCTGGCCCACCTCGGCGCTGGCATACACCCAGAGGTCCGGGTGGCGAAGCAGGGCCAAGGTGGTGTCCTGGAGCACCCGCTGCAGGCCGGCGTTGGAGCTGGTATCGGCACTGGCGGCCAGGCCCCGCAGGTCCTGCTGCAGATCGCGGGCGCTAGCGAGCAGGCCCACCTGCAGCTGGGCGATGGCAACCGGGCCATCGGGCCGGTAGGTGGAGATGGGCCCCGCCTGGCCCGAAGCCATCGCTCCGCCACCACCGCCACCACCCCCGCCCCGCAGGGCATTGGCGAACAGTCCCACCACCGCCATCA
>Ga0310332_10073_pt1 | contig 27037 bp, 28 predicted proteins | sample LakMicSRFLOrngD5_FD_195546 | JGI IMG/M metagenome (GOLD analysis project Ga0310332, IMG submission 195546) | Enriched freshwater cyanobacterial communities from Lake Michigan, Michigan, United States - MI23.SRFL.Orng.D5 (v2) (version 2) | ecosystem: Environmental > Aquatic > Freshwater > Lake...
GCAGATGGGAGAGCACCACCAGGCGGGTGCTGGGGCTGAGGGCCCGCTCCAGCGCTGCGAGCACGGCCGCCTCCAGCTCGGCTTGGGGGGTGCTGCGGCAGAGCTGCTGCACCGGCAGGGGGGTGATGCGGCAGCCCTGGCGCCGCGCCAGCTCCTGACAGGCGGCCACCACGCCGGGATGCTCGGCATCGCTGATCAACAGCTCATCGCCGCTTTGCCAGGGCAATCCCCACAGGGGCAGCACGCAGCCGCTGGTGACGTTCTCCGTAAGGCTCAGCCGATGGGGCCCCACCCCACAGGCCGCCGCCAACCGACGGCGCACCCGGCCCGTTTCCTGCTCGATGAACGGCCACACCGTGGTGGTGAAGGGGCCCAGCTCCTGGATGCGCTGCCAGCTGGCGGTGATCGCCTCCAGCGAGGGGGTGGGCAGCGGACCCTGACCGCCGTAGTTGAAGTAGGTCTTGTTGGCTAGGGCTGGGCAGAGCCCGCGAATCAGCGTCATTCGCTCAGGGGCGAGCTGGGGTCAGCTTTTGGCGGTGCAGCTCTTGGCCTCCGGACCCATCATCACGTTGACGAGGGCCGGTCCGCTCTGGCCACTGCGGGCCGCCAGTTGCGAAATGGCAGCCAAGGTGGGCCCGTCGTAACGGGATTGGTAAGCACCAGCGAGACAGGTGCAGTAGGTGCTCTGGTTGTTCACACCGGGGGTTTTACCGTTGAGGCACCCCTTGAGAAATCCGTCGCGGAATTGTTGGCTGAGTTGCGCAGAGCTTGGTTGCCTGATGGCTCGGGTTGGGGCTGGTGACGGAGCAGCGTTGTTTTCCTGGCTTTGGCTTGGCTGACCGGCCAAAAGCACTAGGCCCATACCGGTGAGGAGTATCAAGACTCGGCTTGGACGCATGGTTTTGGCGTGAATTTCTCTCATGTTATGAAGGCTTGTTCCGATCGGCAAGTGTTTGAATTGCGCTTGATCTGCCGAAAAAATGTGTCGTTTTCGGATTCAATTTCTCGGTTTTCATTGGGCGCTCCTGGTTTCTTCTGGTTGAATTGATCGATCAGGGTTGAGACCTTCACGTTGCCAGCAGCTTCTCCCCAGAGCCGTGGGCTGCCTTTGGTGGTTCCCGAGGCGCGTTGGCTGTTGGCTCCGATCCCGAAGGTGGCCTCCACCGTCCTCAAGCGGTTGGCGGTGATCGCTGCGGGCCGGGTACCTCCGGAACTGGCCTCCGTGGGGGAAACCCGGCCTGCTCTGGTCATCCACCGGCCTGATGTCCACGGGTTGATGGCGTTTCAGCAGCTCACCCGCGATGAGCAGGCCGCCTGGACTGGCGATGCCCACGCCCTGCGTTTAGCTGTAACCCGTCATCCGGCCGAGCGTTTGCTGTCGTTCTGGCACGACAAATTGCATTTGGCTGATCCGGCCTATGGCCCGTTGAATACCTCGGTGCAGGTCAGCCGCGGCAAGTCTTCTGAAGAACCCTGCCGTTTTGGTGACTTTCTCACCTTCCTCGATGCCCACTGGGAGCAGTTGCGCAGTGATGGTCACCTCTGTCCCCAGCGGGTGTGGTTAGCCGATGCTTCCCTGTTTAATCAGCGGATCGACCGCGATCAGCTTGCCAAGGATCTGCCCACGCTTCTGGAGTCGTTTCTGGACCCTGCGCGTTTGGGCCGGCTACGCCTGGAGCTGAGCCGATACGACGAGCTTTATCGCCAGCGTTTGGCCAAGCGATGGGAGCAGGCGTACAGCAAGGACGGGTTTGCGATCCTGGGGCGCCTGTACGGCGAAGACCTCGAGGCCTACGGCTACCGCTTGCCTACGCGCCGTGGTGATCGAATCCGCCCTTTGGCGCCGGTGGATATCGACGCGTTGGTGGATCCTCTTCAGCAGTTGCGGGAGAGGCATCAGCAGATCGCTGGCCTGCAGCAACAGGTTCAACAGCTTCAAGACCAGCTGCAACAGGCTCAATATGCCCTGAGGCAACCGCCTTTACCCTCACCTCAGCCCGCTGTGGGGTCCTGGCCGCTCCACAACAGCCCTGAGTCTGGCTTGGGGCACCTCTATGAAGCGCTCCAAAACGGTCGTTGCAAGGAAGTCCTCGATCAGCTTCAGGGGCTTGAGCAGCATCCTCACCGGGGTGAACTTGATTATTTAGCAGGGTTGGCTTATTCCGCCCTCGGAGACCATCAGCAGGCATTGCGTTGCTATGAAGAAGCTCAGCGCCATCAGTTTTTGACCCCCTATGTGCTTTTCAACGGTGCCAATGCCTGTCGAGCTTTGGCATATTTGGATGACAGTCTTCGCTTGTTTAGGGAAGCACTAGAACAGTTCCCTGGTTTTGCAGAGTGTCGCCACAACTATGCGTTGGCGTTGATGGACGCGGCTCAGCCTGAGGAGGCTGAGCGACAGCTTCGGCTGTTGTTGCGAGATCAACCCTCCTATTACCAGGCTGCTTTTTGTTTGGCTAATCTTTTGCGCGATCACAAGCGTGATCGTGAAGCCGTGGAAGCTTTTCGTTTATGCCTCCAATTCTCTCCAGCTTATGCCGATGCCTGGAATAATTTGGGACTCACCCATGGCAGTCTGACGCAGGCTGAGGACGCCATGGCCTGCTATCGACAGGCGCTTTCGATTGATAATACATTTAAACCATCACGCCAAAATCTTGCCCAGGCACTGGTTCAGCAGAAAAAGCACCAAGAGGCTCTTAAAGAGTTTGAACACTTCAGCTCGCTTGAGATGCTGAATTCTCAAGAGAGGGTGATTGGGCTGCAAGGCCAGATCACATGCCTCATGGAACTCGATCGCTATGAAGAGGGCTTGGCTCTTGCTGATGTGCAGGTCGACCGTCGTCTGCAGCTGATGGCTCGCCTGCATGTGTTGCCTGTTCTCTATGGCAGTTCCGAGCAGCTGGGTCAGGTTCGCCAGCGTTGGTGGGACGATGCGCAGGAGCTCTATGGCTTACTCGAGGGCATCACACAGGAGGATTCAGCCTGGGAGCTGCTGTATGCCCATGTCTGGTCATTGACGAATTTCTATCTGGCTTATCAGATGGAGAATGATCGGCCGCTGCAGGAGCTGTATGCAGGGATTCTGGATCGTATCTTGAGGCCTCGCTTGGGTGCATTTATGCAGCCCCGAGAATTGCGTTCGGACTCAGATGCTACGTCTCTCCGGGTAGGCGTGATTTCTCCCCATTTGATCAATCACAATGGTTCGATCTGGTGCCTGGGCTGGTTGGCAGGAATTGCTGACGATCCTAATTATCAGATTTATAGTTACAATATTGGTGACACTGAGGATTCTGGTACACAGCGCTTCGCAGCGCTAGGCATCTACCGGCACTTGCCCTTGCGAGCTGAGCAGCCTGAGCCGATGCTGCAGCAAATTCTTGATGATCAGCTGGACCTGTTGATTTTTACGGATATCGGCATGCATCCCGCCAGCAAAATTGTCTCGGTGCTGCAACTCGCTTCCACGCAAGTGCAAGGTTGGGGGCATCCGATCACGAGCGGATCTAAGACTATGCAGTACTACCTCAGTGGTGCAGGGATGGAGCCGCCCGGGAATGATGAGCACTACAGCGAGATGCTGTGGCGTTTGCCGTCCACAGGCTTGAACTACGAAACCCCGGCTGCACTCCATGACGGCCAGCTGTTGTTTGAAAAGTTTAATCTTCCCGCTGATCGTCCGATTCTTAATTCCTTGCAGAGCACCTTTAAGTACGTGCCGCAGAATGATTGGATCTTTGCGGAGTTAGCCAAGCGTAATCCTCAAGCCTTGATTGTCTTGGTTGGTCATATGGGTCATGGCACAATCGGCGAGCGTCTGTTGGAGCGGATGGCGCCACATTTTGTCCAACGTGGTCTCACGATCGATCGGCATCTTCGCATCCTGCCCAGGCTCGATTATGGTGACTACATGGGATTGTTCTCTGTCAGCCATCACACCATTGATACGATCGATTGGAATGGTGGCAACAGTTCCCTGCAGTCATTCTCCCTGGATTGTCCCGTCGTGTCCCTGCCAACTGCGTTTATGCGTGGGCGGCATACGGTGGCCATGCTTGAAGTTCTCGATCTGCCGGATTTGATTGCCCAAGATGCGAACGATTACATTGCTATTTCAACGCGCCTGCTGGCGGATCACGATTTTTATGCAGAGATGAGGCGCTTAATCGCAGAGCGCAAACACCGCCTATTTCATGATCGATCTGTTGCCACAGCGTTTAAGCAGGCGGTTGATGGAATGGCCTTGCGTCTCTCCCCTGTCTCTGGATCGTGTGAGTCCATCTCCGTTTCCGATTTTGCAGTTTCTTCGGCAGCCGCTGCCTAGTAATCCTGGTTCAAGGCGTGACTGGTCTTTTCCCTTCTTTGTTGGTTGATGCAAGGGAGCAGGATCGTCAGGATTGGGGCCGTTGGGTGCTTGGTGCTCACAGTGATCATTTTTTGCCCGAGATGGTGGCTCGCGTTGATGCTTTAGAGCGCCTCGACTCCATCGCAATCGGCCATCCCGTCGTAAACCCTGGAGCCTCTGCCGGCGACCTTCTGGTGATTGCCGCTGCACACGGCCAACATGCCGTGATTGCAGATGTTCCCCTTGCCTGTCGCGTGGTCCTTTTTGATTGGAGCGGTGATGGAGTTAGTAATGCTGATAACCCTCAAGGTTTTGATGTTCTTAGCTTCGCAACTGAATGTAAGGGGCATTTGATGCAGGTGGCCTGCGAACGACTCGGTATTCCCCCAGAGGGGCACTTCGCAGGTTTTGTGGATGATGATGTTGTCTTGCGATTTAGTGATATTAATACTCTTCTAGCGCTCGCCCGCATCCATCGATTGTCAGCGGCTCAGCCTGCTGTGAGCTTTACCAGCAGTCTTTGTCATGAATATGGCTGGCTTCGTCAGCGGGCTTGCATCTCTCTCCATCGTGTTCCGATAGTAGAGATTATGGCGCCATTTATCCGTTCTGATTTGCTCGCGCTGGCGCTTCCCTTCCTGGCTGGTGTGCGCAGTGGTTATGGGTTTGATCGGTTTGCCTTGCCGCTATGTGCTGCTCACCTCGGGGACTGGCGCTTTGCGGCGGTGGATCTCTGCCCCTTGGCTCACATTCGTCCGTTGTCTTCCGTTGGTCGCCAATTCAGCAATGGTTTGCAGAGCAAGCAAGAAGAATTGCTCATCCGCCAACGACTGATGTTGGCTATGGGCTTTGAGGTGGATCGAGCAACCTATGAGCAGCTTGAGGTAGCCGTGGCCTCTGGCCTGCCGGGGCTCCGCTCCGATACCTCACGGCCTTGATCAGAGCACCTGGCCCACCATTACCGCCGCCACGGCGGAGAACAGGGTGATGCTCAGTGCCGTGAGGGGGTTCTGACCCTGGGCCACCGCGAAGCTGGTGATCACGCCGGCGCCGAGGCAGGCCACGGCCAGTTGGGTGGTGAGGGCGGGGCGCTGTTCCACGGAGAACCCAGATGCTGCAGGCAGTGTGCTGGGGCTCTGCCGCGGCCGCTTGGGGGCACGGGAGGTTCGTTACTTGGCGTTGGGCTTCGTTACGCGCCGCAATGGGAGGAGGCCGGGCGGGCCCTGCCGCCGCTGGCCCACTGCTGCAGGCTTTCCAGCTGTTCACGGGCGGTTCGCGACAGCGGGACCAACTGGGCGGCGGCGCTGATCAGGTCGGCTTCGCCGAAGTCGCGCCCTTCGCTGAAGGCCTGGTGCATGGCCTCGATCACCACCTGTTCCAGTTCCGCTCCGGAGAACCCCGCGGTGCGGTCCACCACCACCTCCAGGGGCAGCCGGTGCTCCGGCCGCCGGCGCTTGAGTTGCAGATCGAGGATGGCGCGGCGCTCGGCGCCGTCCGGCAGATCGAGCAGGAAGATCTCATCGAAGCGGCCCTTGCGCAGCAGCTCCCCCGGCAGCCGTTCCACACCGTTGGCGGTGGCCACCACGAACACCGGGCTGGTCTTCTCCCCCATCCAGGTGAGCAGGCTGGCCAGCACCCGCTGGCTGGTGCCGCCGTCACTGCGGCCGTCGCCCGAGCCCCCGAAGCCCTTGTCGATCTCATCGATCCAGAGCACGCAGGGGGCCATGGCCTCCGCCCGCTGAATCATGTCGCGGGTGCGGGCCTCGGAGGCCCCCACCAGCCCGGCGAACAGGCGGCCCACATCCAGGCGCAGCAGCGGCATGCTCCAGCTGTGGGCGATGGCCTTGGCGGTGAGCGATTTGCCGGTGCCTTGGGGACCCACCAGCAGCACCCCGCGCGGTAAGGGGAGGCCATAGCGCCGTGCCTCATCGCTGAAGGCCATGTGGCGTTGCTCCAGCCATCGTTTGAGGGCATCGAGGCCGCCGATGTCCGCCGGGGTGGCCTCGGTGGGGCAGTACTCCAGCAGCTCGCTGCGGGCGATGGCCTGGCGCTTCTCCTCCAGCACCTCCTCCAGGTCTTCGATGCCCAGCTGGCTGCGGCTGGCCAGGCCCCGGGCGGCCACCTGACGGATGCGTTGTTCGCTGAGGCCGCTGCAGCTGTGGGTGAGTTGCTCGAGCAGGTCGTCCGAGAGGTTCTGGCCACTGGCCTGGGCGATGCTGCGCAGCAGGGCCTCGATTTCCCCCTGGTCCGGCAGGGGCAGATCCAGCAGGGTGACGCACTCCTCGAGCTCCCTGGGCAGTTGCCACTCGGCGGCGGTGATCACCAGGGTGTGGGGCTGCTGGCGCAGGCTGGTGGCCAGGTTGCGCAGCTTGCGGCAGATGCTGCTGTCATCGCTGTAGCGGTGAAAGTCGTGCAGCACCAGCAGGGCCCCCTGTTCTGGTGGGAGGGCAGCGAGGCTGTCGAGGGCGGCCAGGGGGTTGCGGGCCGCTTCGCCATCGCGGCCGGCCCAGCCCTTGAGGCCGCCGATGAAATCCCAGCGGGCCAGCTGGCGGTTGCCCAGCCGTTTGGCCGCCGCCGCCAGCAGGTGGGCGATGCGCTCCTCCTCTTGGCTGCGGATCCAGAGGATGGGGGTGCGCGCCCGGATCAGCAGATCCAGGTGGTCGGCCCAGGCGCGGCTCATGGCTGCCCCAGGCCTTTCAGGGCAGCCCAGCGCGGGTCAATCGGCGGGTCGTCGCCGCGCCCATCTGGCATGGTGCCGCTGCTGGGGTGCTGACTCGGCCCTGGGCACGCGGCGCCGCAGCGGTTCACCAGCGGCAGTTGCAGGTGCAGCTGCTCAAACACCCAATGCTCCGGGTCGAAGCTGCCGCAGGGATCGAGGCTTTCGCTGAGGGCATCGGGATCCAGATCCAACACCCCCTGCCCCCCGTCCAAGACCAGCTCGGGCTCCAACCCCTGGGCTCGAGCCGCCTCCCCCAGCCACAGCACTTCGTGGGTTTGGAAGCTCAGGGGGTGGTTGAAATGCTGCAGGCAACGGTCGCAGCAGAGGGTGACGATCGTGCTGGCTTGCCCCTCCACCTCCAGCAGGTTGCCGCGGTGGATGGCCATCAGCTCGCCCCGCACCGGGGTCAGGCTGTCGAGCTCGCTCAGCGCTTGGTCGATCCGCCAGTGGCGCCCTTCCGCCTGCAGTTTCAGCTCCTGCAGCGCCACCGGCCGCAGGTCATCCCCCTCGGAGGCTGGGGCTGCAGGCAAGCCCATGCCCCTATTTCTTGGCCTTGGGTTCGAAGGGCAGCCGCTCACTGCCGCTCACCGTGGCGGTGACGGTTTTGGCCTCGGCCGCCATCTGCTGATCGAGGATGGCCTGCAGGTTCTCCGGCAGGGCCTCGCGGGTGAGCAGGAAGGTCTGCACCGCCTGGAAGATGTTGGCGATCACCATGTAGAGCAGCACCCCGGCCGGCAGCGGGAAGAACAGGAACATGCCGGTGATCATTACGGGGGTGATCTTGTTGGCCGTCGCCTGCTGCGGGTTGGCGGGCATCCCCATCCCGGAGAGGATTTGGCTGGCAAAGAGGCTGGCGCCGAAGGCGGCCACCAGGATGGCGATATCCCAGTTGATGGCGCCATCGGTGTAGAAGCCCACCTGGCCCAGGGCCTTGATGAACAGGAAGCCGCTGCGGGCCGCCAGACCTGGGATCTTGGCCTCCACCACCGCATCGCCCGGGGCAATGGCGTGGATGGTGCCGTTCTGATCCACGCTCACCACCCCGTCACCCTTGGTGACGCTCCAGCTGGGGGTAAAGCTGCTGCCGTCCTCCACGCCGTTGAGCACCGAGCTGAAGCTGGATCCCTCTTTGGTGTGCAGGCTCACGGTTTCCGTGTCGCCCACCCCCAGCTTGGTGCCCTTCTCGAGACTGGCGATCACCGGCACGTGGTTGGTGGCGGTGACGAAGATCGAATGGCTGGGGCTATTGAACGGCTTGGGTTCCACGGCGGCGATCTGCTCGGCCGGCAGCACCTTCAGGTTGAGGGTGTAGGGCACATCGGCGAATGGTGAGCCCCGCAGGGTGGCGAACAGCGCGAACAGGATCGGCATCTGCACCAGCAGGGGCAGGCAGCCCGCCAGGGGGCTGCCGAATTCCTGCATCAACTTGCCCAGCTCCTCCTGCTGCTTCTGGGGGTTGTTGGCGTACTTGGCCTTGATCTCCCCCTGGCGTTTCTGCATCACCGGCTGGGCGATGCGCATGCGGCGGGCATTGCGGATCGAGCCGGCACTGAGGGGGAAGAGGGCCAGGCGGATCACCACCGTGAGGGCGATGATCGCCAGGCCATAGCTCGGCACCAATCCGTAGAAGAAATCGAGGATCGGCAGCAGCAGGTTGTCGGAGATGTAGCCGATCACGTCGGGCGCTGTTGGGGGGATGGGGTCGGGTGTGGAGCCAGTGTGTCAGGCGGGTGGTTCAGGCCGCTGCGTTGTCACCGAAGCCACTCTTGCTGGCCCCCTTCGCGGCGGGGCGGGCGGCAATCCGCTGCTCGATGAAGGCCTCCGCCTCCTTGTAGCGGGGCACGGCCCGCATCTCGAGCTTCATGCCGTCGTTGAGCACCAGCACCATGTCGCCCCAGAAGCCGAAGCCCCGTGCCACGGAGCGCACCTCGCGGATCTGGCTGTACACCACCTGGGTGCGGTCGCGGCCGAGCCAGCCGCCGCTCACTTCCACGCGCCGGCTGGTGATCCGGAACCGCAGCCACAGGGCCCGCACCAGGGCGCCCACGGCGAAGGGAATGCCGATCAAGGTGAGCCCAAACAGCAGGTTGGTGATCAGGTCGCCCTTGGCGGGACCGCCCTCATAGAACACCTCCTCGTTGATGCTGGCGCCCGGCGCCACCGGTGGGGTCTGTGCGGCTGCACTCATGGCTGAAGCCCTGCCTTGGCGAGGAGTGAACAACATTCTCCCAGCAGGGCGCCATGGTCTGCGCTGTCGCTGCCGGGTTTGAGCGAAATCAGCAGCCACTGGCCCTGTGCCTGCGGCCCTGCACGGTGCAGCACCGCGCTCACATAGGTGTGCAGCAGGCGCCGCAGCCGGTTGCGTTGCACGGCGCGCTTGCTCACCTTGCTGCTCACCACCACCGCCACGCGGCTGCTGTTGAGGTTGCTGTCGCGGCGGTCAGGCCGCAGCAGGCCTGGTTCGGCGGGAATCCGGCGCAGGGTCATCCAGGTGCCATGCAGCCGCTCACCCCGCTGGTAGAGGCGGTCAAACACAAAACGCCCCCGCAGCCTTTGGTCCCGGGGTAGCACCATGGGGGATGGCGGTCGGGAGTGGGCTGGGGGGCGTTAAACGGGGCCTGGATCGGCCCGGGCCTGAATCAGACCGCCAGACGGGCGCGGCCGCGCTTGCGGCGCGAGCGGATCACGCGGCGGCCGGTGTGGCTGCGCATGCGCACCCGGAAACCGGAGACGCGCTTGCGCTTACGGCTGGTTCCTTCGAGGGTGCGTTTGGTCATGGCCTGGTCTCGGCTGCGGCGTCATGGGCGATCCATCACCCTATCAGGGTGTCTGAAGCTTGCTCAATTGGGGCCGATATCAATGACCCAGCTTCCGAGGTAGCCCGAGATGGGTACGTCCCCAGGTGCTTGAGCCAAAGCGTTGAATTGGTACATACCGGGGCTGTATGGGTTCGTGACCTCGATCTGGATCCCGATGGTCCGACCAACCGGAACTGGCTGGTTCGGGAAGACCTCGAGCGATCCATTGTCTTTGCTGATTTCGACGGTTGATGGAATTATCTGTTGGCATTGTGTTTTTGTCATAACACTGCCTTTGCTCATAAAGCATAATTTAATTTTCTTTGGATCGAAAACGCTGTCAAATTCTTTTGGTACTGATACGGCAAGCTTGAGGATGGAGGTGTTGCGATCTTTCGGCGATAGCACTAAATAGTAGGTTGAGTTATCGCTTGCCTTGGAGGATGAAATATAATAATAAAGTTTTCTGAAATCTTTGTCTGTATCCCACCGAAAGTCAAAGCCACTCGTTCCGGCCATTGCAGGTGTTGGTGGTATGCACTGAGTCGATAGCAAGAGGCCCAACGAGCAGATCGCTTGAGCCGGAAGCAGGCGAAAATTGTTTTTCATGTTTGCAAAAAAGACTCTGTTAAAATTTCAACGAACGATGTCAAAAGTAGCTGGCATCCACCTGGATCAGCCAGCTGCCGAGGTAGCCGCTCACCGGCACGTCGCCGGGGGCCTGGGCCATGGCGTTGACCTGGAACATGCCGGCCTGGCGCGGATTGAACACCATCATGTAAACCCCGATGGCCTTGCCGACGGGCACCGGGGTGTCGGGGAACACCTCAATGGTTTTGCCATTGGCGGCTACTTCGATGGTCGCGGGGATGGTCTGGTCGCAGCGCGTTTTCTTGGTGAAGCTGCCCGGTGCAATGGTGCAGAGCTTGACGTTCTTGGGGTCGATCGTGCTCTCGAAATTCTTCGGGAAGCTCAGGGCCAACTTGAGGATGGCAGTCTTGCGGTCCTTGGGCTTGAGAATGAAGTAGTACTCGGCCCGCTGCAGCCGCACCGTGCTGGTGGTGAAGTAATAGAGCTTGCGGTAGTCCCGGTTGGGATCCCAGCGAAACTCCATGATGCTGGGGGTGCCCTGGGCACGGGCCCCAGGCAGGCCGGCGTTGCCCATGGGGCCCAGCAGCGCCGCCGCACCCGCCAGGCAGGTGGCGGCGGCGCCGAGGGCGGCCTTGCGAAGAAGGGACATGGTCGGTGTGTGTGAGGGGGGCCATTGCCCCAGGGTGATTCTCGTGCGGCCGTTGCCCGCAGCCCCGGGCGGTGGTCGGAGGGTCAGCTGGCAGGGCGCCGCCCCCTTGGCGTCAGTCGTTTGAGGTGGCCAGATCCGGCCGCAGCCGCGTGGCCTCCCGGAGGTAGGCATGCCGGGGGGGATGCTCCAGCCAGGCATGGGCCAGCAGGCGGATGCAGCGGGGCAGATCACCCGCCACGGCCATCTGCTGGCAATCCAGCAGGGCCACCGACCCCCAGCCGGGACGCCGCCGGGCGATGGCGGCCGGGAAACAGGCATCGAGGTCGGCGGTGACCGAGAAGGTGATCGAGAGCAACTGCTCGCCGCTGAGTTGGTTGCGCTCCGCCAGGGCGTCCAGCAGCTCATGGACGGCGGCTTCGATCGCCTCCACCGTGTTGGCGCTGGCGGTGGTGGCCCCCCGCAGGGCCCGCAGCGGGTTGGCACGGGTCATGGGCGATGCAGCCACAGGGGTTGGCCGCTCCAGGCCAGCTCGAGGTGCAGCGCTTCGCTGAGCTGGGCGAGGGCGCTGCGGCCTGGAAGCAGGCCCGGAAGGCCTTTCTTGGGTTTGCCGAACTCCACCGGCCGCGTCTTGTCTGGATCGAGACCCGCCAGCTCGCAGGCCAGGCGACGGGCGCTGTCCTCATCCCCGAGGGCATCCACGAGCCCCAGCTCTAGGGCCTGGGCGCCGCTGAACACCCGTCCGTCGGCGAAACCGCGCACCGCCTCGTCCGTCAGGCGGCGGCCCTCCGCCACCGCGGCCACGAACTGCCCGTAACTGGAATCGATCAGCTCCTGCAGCAGCGTGCGTTCAGCGCTGGTCAGGGCCCGATCCGGCGACAGGATGTCCTTGTACAACCCGCTCTTCACGGTTTCGAACTGGATGCCGATGCGCTCCAGCAGGCGCGACAGGTTGTTGCCCCGCAGGATCACGCCGATGGAGCCGGTGATGCTGCCGGCGTTGGCCACGATCTTTTCGGCGGCCACCCCCACGTAGACGCCCCCGGAGGCGGAGATGTTGCCGAAGCTGGCCACCACCCGGCAGCCCTTGGCCCGCAGCCGGCCGATGGCCGCATGGATTTCCTGGCTGTCACCGACGGTGCCGCCCGGGCTGTCAATGCGCAGCAGCAGGGCCGGGCACTGGCGCTGTTCCACCTCCCGCAGGGCCTTGACCACGCGGGTGCGGGTGCCGCCAGCGATGGGGCCCTCGATGGCGATGCGCGCCAGTGTCCGGCGGGACTTGCGGCGCCAGGGCCAGATCATTGCGGCGGTGTGCAGTGGCTGGATCTTAAAAAGGAGCCCGTGGGCGGCTGAAGCCGGTGATGCTGCGCTGGCTGTTGATGCTGTTGCCCTTTGCCCTTTGGGGCACGGCCATGGCGGCGATGAAGCCGCTGCTGGAGGGGGCTGGCCCCCTCACCCTGGCCTGGCTGCGGTTGCTGCCGGCGGGCGGAGTGCTGTTGCTGGCGGCCCAGATCTGGCGTGGGGGCATGGCGGTGGACCGCCGCGATTGGGGCTGGCTGTTGCTGTTCGCCCTGGTGGATGCCACCGCCTTCCAGGGCCTGTTGGCCCGCGGACTGGGGGGCACGGGGGCCGGCCTCGGATCGGTGCTGATCGACTCCCAGCCGCTGCTGGTGGCCCTGCTGGCCCGCAGCCTGTTCGGCGAGGCGATCAACCCGGTGGGTTGGCTGGGGCTGCTGCTCGGGCTGCTGGGGATCCTGTGTCTGGGCTTGCCGGCGGCGGTGCTGCGCCAGTGGTGGCTGATGGGGCCCGAGGCCCTGGGGGAGCGTGCCTGGAGCCACGGAGAGCTGTGGATGTTGGCCGCCGCCCTGGCCATGGCGGTGGGCACGGTGATCAGCCGTTATGCCTGCCGCCACAGTGATCCGGTGGCGGTGACCGGTTGGCACATGCTGTTGGGGGCGCTGCCGCTGCTGCTGGCCTCGGCCCTGGGGCCGTTGCTCAGCCCTGAGGCTGCCCCGTTCTGGCCCCACTGGGATGCGGCCGCCTGGGGCCTGATGGCCTATGCGGCCCTGCTGGGCAGCGCCCTGGCCTATGGCCTGTTTTTCTGGTTCGCCAACCAAGGGGAGCTCACCAGTTTCACTGCCCTCACGTTTCTCACCCCGGTGTTTGCGCTGCTGTGCGGGGTGGTGTTGCTGGGGGAGCAGCTAAGGCCGCTGCAGTGGTTGGGGGCGGCCCTGGCCCTGGTGAGCGTGGTGCTGATCAATCGCCGCATGTCGATCTGGCATCCCGCCGCTGAGCCAGTGCCGGTGGAGGGGAGGCCCTGAAGCGGCTGGTGGTCGCCTCAGCCCTGGGCCCCCCTCGGAGGCGCCCTGGGGGCTGCAACGCGGCTCTACAGGCGTGCTGATGGGTGGCTGTCCTGACTGAGCTCCCTGGGATGCGTGGCGATAGGGTCAGCGCCGCACGCTTCCCCCTGTGACCGATCGCAGCACCGCGAGTGCCGAAAGCCCGGTGGCGCTGTGCCGCCCCTGGCTGGTGCTGGCGGCGGTGCTGGTGGCGGGCCTGGCCCTGTTTGTGTGGCGGGTCGGCAGCACCGGCCTGGTGGATGAAACGCCGCCGTTGTTCGCCGCCTCCGCCCGGGCTATGGCCCGCACCGGCGACTGGCTGACTCCGCGGGTCAACGGTTTACCGCGGTACGACAAGCCCCCCCTGGTGTACTGGCTGATGGGCTTGGGCTACGCCCTGCCGGCCCAGGAGCGCTGGAACCCCTTGGGCACCTGGGCCGCCAACCTGCCGTCGGCCCTGAGCAGCGTCGGGATGATGCTGCTGATCACGGCCACCCTGTTGCGGTGGCCGCAACCGGCCGCCGCCGGGGCGTTGGTGTCCCCTGGCCTGCGGGCCCTCACCGCCGCCAGTGCTGCCCTCGCCTTTGCGCTGTCGCCCCTGGTGCTGCTCTGGAGCCGCATGGCCGTGAGCGATGCCCTGTTCAGCGCCCTGCTGGGGGCGGCGCTGTTGCTGTTCTGGTGGCGGTATGCCGGTGCCCGGGCCTGGTGGCCAGGTTGGCTGGTGCTCGGGCTGGCGGTGCTGGCCAAGGGGCCGGTGGCGGTGGTGCTGGCGGCCCTCACCCTGCTGCTGTTCGGCGCGTTGCAACGGGATGGCCGCGGCCTGCTGGAGCGGCTGCGGCCGCGGGCCGGCCTGGTGCTGACCGCCGCGGTGGCCCTGCCCTGGTACGGGCTGGAGCTGCTGGTGGAGGGCCGCCCCTTCTTTGACAGTTTTTTCGGCTACCACAACCTGCAGCGCTTCAGCGGCGTGGTGAACAACCACCTGCAGCCCTGGTGGTTTTTCCTGCCGGTGCTGGTGGTGGCCTCACTGCCGTTTTCCCCCCTGTTGGTGGCGGGGCTCTGGCGCCATCTGCGCTGGCCCCCGGGCGCTGGCACAGCGCCCCGCGAGTCGCTCGGGCGTTTTGCCGCCTGCTGGCTGCTGGCGGTGCTGCTGTTTTTCACCCTGGCGGCCACCAAGCTGCCCAGCTATTGGATTCCCGCCACCCCCGCCGCCGGGGTGCTGATCGCCCTGGCGGCCCAGGATCTGCTGGCGGTGCCACCGGCCCGGGGCGGCCGTTGGTGGCGGCTGGCCACCCTGGTGCTGGTGGCCCTGCTCAGCGCCGGCCTGCTGCTCTCCGGCCGCTGGATTCCCCTGATCGTGGAGCCGGAACTGCCCACCCTGCCGGCCGAGATGATTGCCTCTGGGGGGGTGCTGCGGGCTGGTCTCTGTTTTGGCCTGGCCCTGCTGGCCGGGCTGGTGCTGTGGTGGGCGCCGCGGCCCTGGGGGCAGCTCTGGATGCTGGCCCAGCAACTGGCCATGGGGCTGTTTGTCACCACCTCCCTGGTGCCGTTGATCGGCCTGGGGGATCGCCTGCGCCAACAGCCGGTGCGACGCATCGCGGCCGCGGTGATGGAGCGGCGGGCCCAGGCGGAACCCCTGGCGATGGTGGGGATCCTCAAGCCCTCCCTGCACTACTACACCGATCAGGTGGTGATCTACGAAGGGGTGCAGCCCAGCGGCCCCGCCAACCTGGCGGATCGGCTGCTGCGGGAGCATCGCCGCGGTCAGCGCCCCAGCCCCGTGGCGGCTGGGGCCACGCTGCTGCTGGTGATTGACCAGCGCACGGCTCAGCTGCCCCATTGGGCTGGGTTGGCCCATCAGCCCCTAGCTGCCGATGGGCTGTATCAGCTCTGGCGCGTGCAGCGCAGCGCTCTGCAGGGCTGGGTGGAAGACCTGCAGAGCCGCGGCCTGCCCGGGCCGGATTGGCAGCGGCCCCGGCCGGAGCGTTACTGAGCCGCGTTGGGCTCGCCCGGGGCCGCCGCATCCGCCATGCGTTCGCGCTGACAGAAGCTGCAGTGCCCCCAGCGCTGCAATTCCCCGGCGGGGGAGGGGCGCTGGCAGCGGCCGCACTGGGCCAGGCCGAACACATCGATGCGGCTGGGGTGGCCTTGCCACACCTCGGCCTCCACCGCCGTGCCCGCCCGCGGCAGCGGAGTGGGGTCGTGCTGCTGGAGCACCAGGTCTTTGACGCTGAAGCCCGAGGCCCGCAGGGCCCCCAGCAGCTGGTGCTTGTTGAAGCGCAGGGCCTGCAGCCATTGCGGCTGGCTGGCCCCCACCACCAGCCGTCCCCCCTGCAGCCGCAGCGGACGGCAATGGGGGGCCAGCTGCGGGCCCGCCAGGCGCGGCCAGGCTTGCCAGAGGGCCGCCAGCCCCGCATCCCCATCCCATTGCCGCTGCATCGCATCCAGGCAGCTGCCCAGCCCCTGCAGCGGCGCCCGTGGCGGCGGCAACAGCAGGCTCACGTTTCCCTGCCGGCGGCTGCGGTTGGGGGGGGCGATGGCCATGGCTCGACCCTAGGGGAGGTGCGGCGATCCCGCTGCACCGATTGGGGTTGAACTGGTTAGTCTCAGCGCCTGCCCCAACCCCTGATCCATGGGCTTTTTTGATCGGCTGAGCCGCCTGGTGCGCGCCAATGCCAACGCGGCGCTGAACATGGCGGAGGACCCCGTCAAGATCCTGGATCAGTCGGTGGCCGACATGCAGGCCGACCTGGTGAAGCTGCGCCAGGCCGTGGCCGCCGCCATTGCCAGCCAGAAACGGATTCAGAACCAGGCGGAACAGGCCGAGACCCAGTCCGCCACCTGGTACGAGCGGGCCGAACTCGCCCTCAAGAAAGGGGAGGAAGACCTGGCCCGTGAGGCCCTGGGCCGGCGCAAAACCTGCCAGGAGACCGCCACCGCTCTGAACGGCCAGCTGCAGAGCCAGGCGGGCCAGGTGGAGCAGCTCAAGCGCAGCCTGGTGCAGCTGGAAAGCAAGATCGCCGAGGCGAAAACCAAGAAAGACATGCTCAAGGCCAGGGCCCAGGCGGCCCAGGCCCAGGAGCAGCTGCAGAGCGCCGTGGGCAGCCTGGGCACCAACTCCGCCATGGCCGCCTTCGAGCAGATGGAGGAGAAGGTGCAGGCCCTGGAGGCCCGCAGCCAGGCGGCTGCCGAGCTGGCCGGTGCGGATCTGGAGAGCCAGTTCGCCGCCCTGGAGGGGGCACCGGAGGTGGATGCCGAACTGGAGGCCCTCAAGGGCAAGCTCTCCGGTGCCGCGCCCACCGCTGCCCTGCCCGCCGCCGGCGCCGCCGTGGAGCCAGTGAGGGTGGAGGTGCAACAGCCCGAGGTCGATGCCGAACTGGAGCAGCTCAAGCGCTCGATCGACAAGCTCTGAGCCCGGCGATCATCCATACAATCGCTTTCAACCCAACCACCCTTGCTGCCCGCCGCCGTGTCCGTGCTGCACCTGACCGATGCCAACTTCCAGGCCGAGGTGCTCGATGCCTCCACGCCCGTGCTGGTGGATGTGTGGGCCGAGTGGTGCGGCCCCTGCCGGCTGATGGCCCCAATGATGAACTGGGCTGCCACGGCGTACGCCGGCCGCCTGGCGGTGGGCAAATTGGAGGCTGACCCCAATCCCGCCGTTCGCGACCAGCTTCAGATCCAGGGCCTGCCCACCTTGATTGTGTTTAAGGATGGCCAGGAGCTGGCGCGCCACGAGGGCGCCATGGCCAAGCCCCAGCTGCAGGCGTTTCTGGATGCCCACCTCTGAGCCCCTTGCCCGCCGCTGAGGGGGGCGTGGACGCCCGGATTTCCGAACGGGTTCGGGGCCTGGGCAGTGGCGTCTTCGCCCGCAACGATGCGCGCAAACAGGCCTATGCCGCGGCTGCGGCCGGCACCGGTCTTCCCCCGCTGCTCGACCTCTCCCTGGGGTCCACCGATCTGCAGCCGCCTGCGGTGGCGATGGAGGCCATCCGCCGCCAGCTCGGCCAACCCCAGAGTGCGGCCTATTGCCTGCATGGCGCCACCCGCCCCTTCCGGGAGGCCGTGGCCGCCTGGGCCCAGCGGCGCTTTGACGTCACGGTGGATCCCGACCGGGAGGTGCTGCTGCTGGTGGGCTCCCAGGAGGGCACGGCCCATCTGCCCCTGGCGGTGCTCAATCCCGGCGATCGGGCCCTGTTGCTCGACCCCTACTACCCCTCCCACCGCGGCGGCCTGCAGCTGGCTTCGGCCCAGCCTCACCTGTTGCCCCTGAAGGCCGCCCGGGGCTTTGCGCCGGATTTCGATCAGCTGAGCGCCAGCCAGTGGGATTCCCTCAAGTTGATGGTGCTGGGGTTCCCCCACAACCCCACCGCCACTACGGGCCAACAGGCCTGGGTGGATGCTGCGGCGGAGCGGGCTGTCCGCCACGGACTGGTGTTCGCCCACGACAACCCCTATGTGGATCTGGCCCTCGATGGCGAGGCGCCGGCGCTGCTGCGCAGCCCCCACTGGCGTCAGTGCGGTCTGGAATTCTTTTCGTTCTCCAAGGGCTGGTGCCTGGGGGGGTACCGGCTCGCCTTCGCCATCGGCGCCGAACCGCTGATCACCGCCCTGCGCCAGCTCAAGGGGGTGGTGGATTTCAACCAATCCCTGGCCCTGCAGGCCGGGGCCATCGCCGCCCTGGAGCAGGCCCCGGAGTGGCCCGAGCGGCTGCGGCCCATCTACCGGGAGCGCCGCGACCGCATGGCATCGGCCCTGATGGCGGCGGGTTGGCCGGTGCGGATCCCCTCGATGGCCCTGTATCTGTGGCTGGAGCTGCCGCCGGCGGCCCGGGCCGCTGGCCTCGATGCTGAAGGCTTCTGCGCCCGTCTCCTGGAGGCCACCGGCGTGTGCCTGACCCCCGGCAATGGTTTTGGTGAGGGGGGCGAAGGCCATGTGCGGCTGGCCCTGGTGCACCCCATCGAGGAGCTGGAGCAGGCGGCCGGGCGCGTGGGGCAGTGGCTGGCGGGGCTTTGAGCGGCGCGGCATGGGGTGGCTCGGCCCCCCTGAGCCGGGCCCTGCTGCGTCTTCCGGGGGAGCATCCCCTGCCTTGGCGGCTGCGCCGGCTGCGGGTGTGCGGCAGCACCGAGGCGGAGCTGGAGCCCTGGCTGGCGGTGGCAGCGCCGCCGCTGGCGCTGATCGCTGATCAGCAACGGTTCGGCCATGGCCAGCAGGGGCGGTCCTGGCAGTCGCCTTGGGGTGGGGTGTGGCTGAGTGCGGCCCTGCCCTGGCCGGAGCAGGCGGCGGCGGCCTTCAGTCTGGCCACCGCCCTGGGGCTGGCGCTGCAGCTCGAGGCCCTGGGGCTGCAGACCCACATCAAGTGGCCCAATGATCTGATGGTGGAGGGCCGCAAGCTGGCGGGGCTGCTGCCGCGGCTGCGCTGGCGCGGGGGGCGGGTGCGCCTTGCCCAGGTGGGTGTGGGCCTCAACGGTTGGAACCGGGTGCCCGCCGGCGCCATCAGCCTGGGGGAGGCCCTGGGCCGCCGTCGCCATCCCCAGGCCCGGCCCGATCGACTGGCCGCCAGGGTCCTGCGGGGGCTCGAGTGGGCCGTGGCGGCGGCCGATCAGCCTGAGCTGGTGCGGCGCCAGGCGGAACAGCGCCTCTGGATCCCCGATTGGGTGGAGCATCAGGGGCGTCGCTGCCGGGTGCAGGGGCTGGCGGCCGATGGGGGGCTTCGGCTCGACTGCGGCGGCGAGCTGGTGACCCTGCAGCGGCATTTCTAAAGTTGCGCCATGTTTGGGACGCACCGGTGCCCCGTTGCCGCCGCTGGCACCCCTGGATGGCCCTGCCGGCCCTGTTGGGGGGCGGCATCGCCTGGGCGGGGCTCGACACCGCAGCGCCTCCCGAGTCGGCTCCAGTGCAGCCGCCGCCCCTGCCCGCCTCCCAGCCTCCGCTGAGACCCGATCCCCAGCGCCTGGGGGAGTTGAAGCCCCCGAAACGCTTTGATCAATCCCTCGATGAGTTGGTGCGACAGGGGGTGGTGACCCCCGATGAGCGCAGCTTGCTGCGCGGCGGGCGGGGCCTGGCGCCACTGGATGTGGGGGCTTTCCAGCGGGCCTGCCGCGGTGGGGCCCTGTCCCCCCGCGAGTGCCACACGGGCATTGCTGTGCGCTGGGGCCGCCGTCTCCCCGGTGGCGATCCCTGGGGCACCGGCCGGATTGGCGCCGATGGACAGCCCTTGCCCCCGATCACCGTGCCGGTGTCGGCCCTGCTGGCGGGCCCCGGCGGCACCTTCAACCTGGCCAGCGTGTTCCGCGTCACTCCGCGGCCGGCGCCGGTGCTGGGCAATGGCAACCGCAGCCTGCTGCTGCCGGTGATCGGCAGCGCCATCAACACCAGTGGCTTCGGCTGGCGCCTGCATCCCCTGCTGGGCGCCTGGCGCCTGCACGCCGGCGAAGACCTGGCGGCTCCGGAGGGCACCCCCGTGGTGGCGGCCCTCTCCGGCCGCGTCGTGAGCAGTGGCCTGGCGGGGGGCTACGGGCTGGCGGTGGAGGTGGAGCACCAGCGCCCCCGGCGTCGCAGCCTCTATGGGCACCTGTCGGAGTTGTTTGTGCGCACGGGGGATTGGGTGCGCCAGGGGGAGGTGATCGGTCGGGTGGGCAGCACCGGGCTGAGCACAGGGCCCCACCTGCACTTTGAGCTGCGCCAGCCGGCCGCCGGGGGCTGGGTGGCGGTGGACCCTGGCGAGTTCGATGCCGGCTCGGGGCTGCAGGGGGGCGATGCCATTGCCCTGTTGATGGGCCAGCTGCTGGCCAGCCTGGAGCGCCCTGCCGCGCCGCGCGGTTAGAGCTGGGAGCCGGCGCCGCTTTCCACCAGCCGGCCGTCGTGGAAATGCACGATCCGCTCCGCCCGGGCGGCCACGTCGTGTTCGTGGGTCACCAGCAGGATCGTCATCCCCTGCTGCTGATGCAGTTCATCGAACAGGTCGAGCACCTCGGCGGTGGTGCGGGAGTCGAGGGCGCCGGTGGGTTCATCCGCCAGCAGCAGATGGGGTTGGTTGATGATCGCCCGGGCCACCGCCACCCGCTGTTGTTGGCCGCCGGAGAGCTGGTTGGGTTTGTTGTGCAGGCGCGTCCCCAGCCCCACCCGCTCCAGGGCTGCCATGCCCTGTTGCTGCCGCTGCTCCAACGGCACCCCGGCATAGACCATCGGCAGCATCACGTTGTCCAGGGCGGTGAGTTCCTGGAGCAGATGAAACTGCTGGAACACGAACCCCAGTTCACGGTTGCGCAGGTCCGCCAGCTGGTCGTCGTTGAGGCGCTCCACGGCGGTGCCGTTGAGCCGGTAGCTGCCGCTGCTGGGGCGATCCAGGCAGCCCAGGATGTTCATGGCCGTGCTCTTGCCGGAGCCGGAGGTGCCCATCACCGCCAGGTACTCACCGCGGTTGACGTTCAGGCAGAGGTCGTCCAGGGCGGTGACGGCGGTGTCCCCCTCGCCGTACACCTTGCGTACGTGCTCCAGTTCCGCGACAAGAACCCCGGAGTCGGCCATCAGCCGATGGGCAGCCCGCTGGCCGCCAGGGCCTTCTGCAGCATTGGGGTGCCGGCGACGGCCCCATTGGCCCAGCCGAACAGCGGGTTGGAGAGGATGCCGCCCACGGCGGTGACCACCACGCAGGTGACCAGAGCGGCGCGCAGGGGCTGCAGGCCCGCCACGCTCCAGTTCACGTCGGGATAGGCCTTCACCACATCGGAGGCCTCCTGGGGCTCCTTCACCACCATCATCTTGATCACGGAGATGTAGTAGTAGATCGACACCACCGAGGTGAGCAGACCCACCACCACCAGCAGGTATTGGTGATCGGCCCAACCGGCGAAGAAGAGATAGATCTTGCCGAAGAAGCCGAGCATGGGCGGGATGCCCCCCAGGGACAGCAGACAGAGGCTCAGCCCCAGGGTGATCAGGGGATCCTTCTGGTACAGGCCGGCGTAGTCGGAGATGCGATCACTGCCGGTGCGCAGGGAGAACAGGATGATGCAGGCGAAGGCCCCCAGGTTCATGAACAGGTAGGCCGCCATGTAGAGCACCATGGCCGCGTAGCCGTCTTCGGTGCCGCACACCAGGCCGATCATCACGAAGCCGGCCTGGCCGATGGAGCTGTAGGCCAACATCCGCTTCATGGAGGTTTGGGCTAGGGCCACCACGTTGCCCAGCACCATGCTCAGGATGGCCAGCACGGTGAACAGCAGCTTCCACTGGGCCTCGAAGGGTTCAAAGCAGCCCACCAGGATGCGCAGGGCGAGGGCAAAGCCAGCCGCCTTGGACCCCACGGACAGGAAGGCCACCACAGGGGTGGGCGAGCCCTCATAGACGTCCGGCGTCCATTGGTGAAAGGGCACGGCCGCGATCTTGAAGGCCACCGTGGCCAGTACGAACACCAGCGCTAGGGCTGCCACCGGCGACGCACTGGTCTGCAGGGCCAGGGCCACCGCATCGAGGCTGGTGCTGCCGCCGGTGAGGCCATAGAGCAGGGAGGCGCCGTAGAGGAATACGGCGGCGGCGGCGGACCCCACCAGCAGATACTTCAGAGCTGCCTCGGAACTGCGGGCGTCGCGCTTCATGTAGCCCGACAGCAGGTAGCTGGCCACCGAGAGGGTTTCCAGCGACACGAAGATGCTCACCAGGTCGGTGGAGCCGCAGAGCAGCATCGCCCCCAGGGTGGCGGCCAGCAGGATCGAGGCGTATTCGCCGACAGGGGTGCCGGCCCGCTCCACATAGCGCCAGCTGATCAGCAGCGACAGCAGGGTGGAGGCGGCCACCACAGACCGGAAGGCGATGGCGAGGTTGTCCGCCAGGAAGGACCCCAGGAATGAGGGCTCCAGAGGCGCCGCATTCCATTGCAGGGCCAGCAGCCCCAGGGCCGATCCAAGGCCCAGATAGGAGAACACCGGCACCCAGCGGGCCGCGGCCCGTTCCCCGGCCAGATCCACCAGCAGGCAGGCCAGCATCGCCAGTAGCACCGCCCCCTCAGGTGCGATGGCCCCGGCATTGAGCTGGAGGGAGGTGATGGCACTCACCGCTGGTGCGGCAGCGTTGCCGAGATCGGCAGCGGCCAGAAGAGAGAGCACAGCTGGACAGTGTCACCCGATGGCTCGGACTGTAGCCGCGTTGCCCCCAGGATTTGGGCGTTGCGGCCGGGGGTTGACCGCCGGTGCGATAAAGAGGGAAGCGGTTTTCCGCCTGCCTGTGGCGCACACCCTCGTCATCGTCGAGAGCCCCACCAAGGCTCGCACCATCCGCGGGTTCCTTCCGAAGGACTTCCGTGTGGAGGCCTCGATGGGGCACGTGCGCGATTTGCCCAACAACGCCAGCGAGATCCCTGCGGCTCACAAGGGAGAGAAGTGGGCCAACCTCGGCGTCAACACCACCAACGACTTCGAGCCCCTCTACGTGGTGCCGAAGGACAAGAAGAAGGTGGTGAAGGATCTGAAGGATGCCCTCAAGGGGGCCGATCGCCTGCTGCTGGCCACGGACGAAGACCGGGAAGGGGAATCGATCAGTTGGCACCTGCTGCAGCTGCTGCAGCCAAAGGTGCCCGTGAAGCGCATGGTGTTCCACGAGATCACCAAGGAGGCCATCGGCAGGGCCCTGGAGCAGACCCGCGAGCTCGACATGGAGCTGGTGCACGCCCAGGAGACGCGGCGGATCCTGGATCGCCTGGTGGGTTACACCCTGTCGCCGCTGCTGTGGAAGAAGGTGGCCTGGGGCCTCTCCGCCGGCCGGGTGCAGTCGGTGGCGGTGCGGCTGCTGGTGCAGCGGGAGCGGGCCCGTCGGGCCTTCCGGAGCGGCAGTTACTGGGATCTCAAGGCCCTGCTCCACCAGGGCGGCGGCGCCTTCGAGGCCAAGCTCACCCAGCTGAAGGGCGAGCGCATTGCCGGCGGCTCCGATTTCGACGAGAGCACCGGTGCCCTCAAGGCCGGCAGCAAGGTGCGGCTGCTCAGCGAAGCGGAGGCCCGCAGCCTGCGGGAGGCTGTGCTGGCGGCCCCCTGGCGCGTGGCGGCGGTGGAGGAGAAGCCCAGTGTGCGCAAGCCAGTGGCCCCCTTCACCACCAGCACCCTGCAGCAGGAGGCCAACCGCAAGTTGCGCCTTTCGGCCCGCGAAACCATGCGCACGGCTCAGGGGCTGTATGAGCGCGGCTTCATCACCTACATGCGCACCGACTCGGTGCACCTCAGCGACCAGGCCATCAATGCCGCCCGCAGCTGCGTGCAGGCCAAGTACGGCCAGGAGTACCTGAGCCCGGCCCCGCGGCAGTTCTCCACCAAGGCCCGCAATGCCCAGGAGGCCCATGAGGCGATCCGCCCCGCCGGTGAGAGCTTCCGCGACCCCGGAGCCACCGGCCTCGACGGCCGCGACCTGGCCCTCTACGAACTGATCTGGAAGCGCACCGTGGCCTCCCAGATGGCCGACGCCAAGCTCACGATGCTCAGCGTTGATCTCGAGGTGGATGGCGGCAGCCTCGGCCCGGCCCAGTTCCGCTCCAGTGGCAAGCGCATCGATTTCCCCGGTTTCTTCCGCGCCTACGTGGAGGGCAGCGACGATCCCGATGCCGCCCTGGAGGGCCAAGAGGTGTTGCTGCCGGCCCTCAAGGGCGGCGATCAACCGGCCTGCCGGGAGGTGGAAGCCCTCGGCCACCAGACCCAGCCGCCCGCCCGCTACAGCGAGGCCGCCCTGGTGAAGATGCTGGAGAAGGAGGGCATCGGCCGCCCCTCCACTTACGCCTCGATCATCGGCACGATTGTCGACCGCGGGTACGCCACGCTTCAGAACAACGCCCTCACCCCCAGCTTCACGGCCTTCGCCGTAACCGCCCTGCTGGAGGAGCACTTCCCCGATCTGGTGGACACGGGCTTCACGGCCCGCATGGAGAACAGCCTCGACGAGATCTCCACCGGCAAGGAGCAATGGCTTCCCTACCTGGAGGCCTTCTTCAAGGGCGACAACGGCCTCGAGACCCAGGTGGCACAACGGGAGGGGGACATCGACCCCGGCGCCTCCCGCACCATCGAGCTGGAGGGCCTGCCTTGCGTGGTGCGGATCGGCCGCTTCGGGGCCTACCTGGAGACCAAGCGTGTGGCGGACGACGGCAGCGAGGAGTTGCTCAAGGCCACCCTGCCCCAGGAGATCACCCCCGCCGATCTGGATGCGGATCGGGCCGAGTTGATCCTCAAGCAAAAGGCCGACGGCCCCGAATCCCTTGGGGAGGACCCCGAGACCGGCGAGCTGGTCTACCTGCTGTTCGGCCAGTACGGCCCCTATGTGCAGCGCGGCCAGGTGAGTGATGACAACCCCAAGCCCAAGCGCGCCTCCCTGCCGAAGGGGGTGAAGCCTGAGGAGTTGAGCCTGGAGGATGCCCTCGGGCTGCTGCGCCTGCCCCGGAACCTGGGGGAGCACCCCGACGGCGGCAAGGTCGAAGCGGGCCTGGGGCGGTTCGGCCCCTATGTGGTGCACCACAAGGGCAAGGGGGAGAAGGATTACCGCTCCCTCAAGGCCGAGGACGACGTGTTGATGGTGGGCCTGAGCCGGGCGGTGGAGCTGCTGGCGCAGCCCAAGCGGGGCCGCGGCGGCCGCACGGCCCTCAAGGATCTGGGCACACCGGAGGGGGCCGATGAGGCGATCCAGTTGTTCGATGGCCCCTATGGCCTCTACGTGAAACAGGGGAAGGTCAACGCCTCCCTGCCCGAGGGGGTCACGGCCGACACGATCAGCCTGGAGCAGGCGGTGGAACTGCTGGCCGCCAAGGCCGCCAGCGGCACAACCAAGGGCCGCAAACCGGCCGCCTCCCGCAGCACCAAAGCGGCTGGTACCAAAGCCGCCCCCAAGGCTGCGGCCCCCAAGGCCGCGGCGAAAAAAGCCCCCGCCACCACCAAAACCGGCCGGCTGCGGGCCAGTGCCGTGCGCATCATCCGCGCCGCCGACAGCTGATGCGCCGGCTGCTGCCCCTGCTGCCCCTGGTGGCCCTGGCCGGTTGCAGCGGCACCCCCTTCGGCGATCAGCTCTCCCGCAGCTTTTCCTCCCCTCCGGCGGCGCCCCCCGCCGCGCGGCCGGCGGCACCGGCGGCTAGCCCGGGCAAGCCCGGCTCTGCCGATGCGGCCAAGCCCAAGCCCGCGGCCCCGGAGGCCGGCAAGCCGGCGACAGCCCTTCCCCCGCGGCCAAGCCGGCCCGTTCCAGCGGCCACCCCGGCCCCCTACCGGGTCACCATCAAGCTGCCGGCCGCCGACCCCGCCGCTCCGGCGGAGCGCGTCACGGAAGCCCTGCGGGCCGCCGGCGTGAGCTTCGAGGTGGAGACGATCGAGCGCGTCAAGCCGGGCGGTGAGGGTTACGGCACGCCGCAGCGCAGCGCGGCGCCACCGCCGCGATGACCCTCTCCCGCCGGCAGGCCCGCCAGCTCATGGACACGGCCTATCTGGCGGCGGCCACAGCCCTGCTGTGGGTGGGTCTCTATTACCTGCCCGTCGGTGGCGCCCTGTTCCGCCTGGCGCTGCCCCTGCCCCTGGCCCTGCTGCAGTTGCGCCACAACGGGCGCTGTGCCGTGGAGGGGGTCACGGTGACGGCTCTGCTGCTGGTGGCGCTGATGGGCCCCATCCGCGGGCCTTTGGTGCTGTTCCCCTATGGCCTGCTGGCCCTGTGGCTGGGGTGGTGCTGGCGCCGGCGGCTGAGCTGGTGGTGCAGCTGGAGCATCGGCCTGGTGATCGGAGCCGCCGGGTTCCTGGTGCGGGTGGCGGTGCTCTCGGTGCTCCTGGGCGAAAACCTCTGGGTGGTGATCACCACCGCCGCCGCGCAGGTGCTGGAGCGGTTGGCGGGGCTGCTGCAGCTGGCCGGGGGGCCCGATCTCCTGCAGGTGCAGGCGATGGCCGTGGGGCTGGTGCTGCTGCAGAACCTCATCTACGTGCTGGCCCTGCACGCCGTGGCCCTCTGGATCTTTCCCCGCCTGCAGAGCCCAATCAGTGCTCCCCCGGCGGTGCTGCGGCCGCTGCTGGCCCTCGATCCGCTTTGAGTCTGCGGCGGCTCAGTGGCGATCCCGCCCAGGCGGATCGCTGGTGTGCCCGGCTGCAGGAGGGATGGGCGGCCTCCCCCCCGCGCCTGCCACGGCTGTTGTTGTTGCTGGCCGGCACGGACACCGCCGCGGTGCCAGGGATTTCTGCTGCCGGAGCCACGCCCGCTGCCCGGCAGCGCACGGCCGCCGCCGACGCGGAACTGCTGCTGCTGGGCCCCAGCCAGCCCCGGCCCCATGCCCTGCCGCCGCTGCCGGCGGGGGTGAGTCCGGCGCTGATCGCCCATGTGGTGGTGCAGGCCCTGGGCCTCGAACCCCTGGTGATCGACCTGGGGGTCCCGCTGGCGCCGGCGGTGCCGCACCTCAGCCTGGGTCAGGCGCCGGCCCGTTGTCTCAGCGGCGGTGCGGCGATGGAACCGGAGCGCGTGCAGCGCTTGCTGCGCCTGGGCCGCCGCTGGGGGGAGCGCCTGGCGGCCGAGGGTGCGCCGTTGCTGGTGGCTGAGTGTGTCCCCGGGGGCACCACCACCGCCCAGGCGGTGTTGCAGGGGCTGGGGGTGGAGGTGGCG
>Ga0310332_10076_pt1 | contig 26642 bp, 29 predicted proteins | sample LakMicSRFLOrngD5_FD_195546 | JGI IMG/M metagenome (GOLD analysis project Ga0310332, IMG submission 195546) | Enriched freshwater cyanobacterial communities from Lake Michigan, Michigan, United States - MI23.SRFL.Orng.D5 (v2) (version 2) | ecosystem: Environmental > Aquatic > Freshwater > Lake...
GGTCTGCACCGCCGTGGGCTACGCCGGCGGCTACACCCCGAACCCCACCTACGACGAAGTGTGCTCCGGAGCCACGGGCCACACGGAGGTGGTGCGCGTGGTCTGGGATGTCAACGCCATCGACTTCAGCGATCTGCTGAAGCTGTTCTGGGAATGCCACGACCCCACCCAGGGCATGGCCCAGGGCAACGACACCGGCACCCAGTACCGATCGGCGATCTACGTCGAGGACCCGGAGCTGTTGCACCGGGCTAACGCCTCGCGACGGCGCTATCAGGAGCTGCTCAGCGCCGCCGGTCGCGGCGAGATCACCACGGAGATCGCCAGCGGCGAGCCCTTCTATTTCGCCGAGGCCTACCACCAGCAGTACCTGGCCAAACCCGGCAGCCGCCCCTACTGCTCCGCCCGCCCCAGTGGGGTGCTGCTGGATGGCTTTGAGGAAGCCAGCTACAAGCTGCCGCCCACCGTGTGGAGCCACTACGACTGGTCAATCGACCACTGCGTGCTGCGGGGGGAGAACAGTCCGATCCGGCCATGATCAGCCTGAGCCTGCTGCCGCTGCTGGCCATGAGCAGCCCCTGGTGGGAGGACTACGAGCTGCGCGAACGCTTCCTCTGCGGCGATCGCGGTGCCCTGGTGGTGGAGCGCAACGCCTCCCAGGCGTCGCTAATCAGTGGACCCGCTGGCATCACCCTGTTCCGGGAAACGAGCACCGAACCGGGGCTGCGTTACCGCAACGGTGAGATGCTGCTGATTCTCTGGGGCGACAACCTCACCCTCGAGCAGGGGCGCAACACGCTGCAGTGCATCCGTACCGACCAGGCCTGAGGATTCCCCCCATGAACCCCCTCCCCGACCGCACGGTGATCATCGGCATGGTGGCCACCCTGGGGCTGGTGTTTGCCCTGGTGTTCTGGTTCGTGAGGCTGAGCCCCAGCCAAACGCCACCGCTGCAATGGCGTGACACCGCACCCGCACCGACCCCCGCGGTCCCGCGGGCCCCACTCAATCCCGGCAAACCGTCCAATGCGGCCCTGATCTGACCGGTGCTGCAGGACAATGCGGCCGGCCCTTCAGCCCGCGTCACTCGCCAGTGGAGTCCAAGCCACCACGCCAGCTGCATCCCCTGCCCAAGGGGCTCGTGGAGTTGTACGGCCTGATGGCGGTGCTGTTTGTGCTGGTGCCCGAATGGATGGCGGGCGGAGCCCTGGCGGGCCTGCGCCAGGGGCGGGAGGGCAGCGATCTGCCGATGACCGCCAGCGCCTGGCGCCGGGTGCCGGAACTGCGCCTGGCGTCGATGCCCCTGGCGGAGCTGCGCCTGTTGGCACGGCAGCTGCGCCTGTGCGGTTATGCCCGCCTCAACCGCGACCAACTCACCGGCCGACTGCTGGGCAAAATCCGCGCCCGTGGCGCAAAGGCACTGTGGTAACTTCGATTTGCCGGGGCGTAGCGCAGCTTGGTAGCGCACCACTTTGGGGTAGTGGGGGTCGTGGGTTCAAATCCCGCCGCTCCGATTGATTCACCGGCCGCCACCCTCGGGTGGCGTTTTTTTTGACCCGCCATGGGCCCACGGACTGCGGCCTCAGTGCAGACGGGTGGTGACCCGGTAGCAGCGCAGCCAGCGGTTCACCCGCGGCCGCAGGCTGGGGGGCACCTCCTCCAGCAGCTGCGAGAGCTCCAGGGCACCGAGCCGGCGCAGATCCCGCACATCGACATGCCAGAGGGCCTCGGCCTCCCGAATCAGGCGTGCCCAGGTGCGCGTGTCCTGCCAGCGCTGCACGTCGGCCTGCGGGCAGAGGCGTCTGGGTTGGTGCCCCCGGGCTGTTGATGCCATGGCCGCCACCGGCGGGGATCACGCTCAGCATGCAGCGGGGGAGGGGCAGGCCCACAAAGCGACGGTTCTGCTTCCCGTTGCTGAAGCAAATCAGGCGCTGCGCCGTTCCGGTAGCTCCTCCACCGGCACCACGGGGAAACTGAGCAGGCCCACCTCCCGCTCCGAGAGGCGCCGGGTCCAGGCGCCGCTGACGGGATCGTTCCAGCGGAAGCCCGCCTCGCGGGCGCGGTGGCGCTCCTCATAGGACACCCGGGCGCGGTAGAGAAGGCGCGGCTCGAGCCCCTGCTCCAGCAACTGCTCCAGTTCGCCGCAGCGCTCGAACACCTGCGCGAGGTAGATGCAGTCGGTGAGGGCGCGGTGGGCCGCCCAAACGGGCACCCCGTAGGCCAAGGCCAGATCCCGCACCGATGGGGTGGCCCGCAGCTGGCGCTCCGCCGGCCAGCGCAGGTCCTCCATGCTGCACAGCCAGGGCTTGTGGATCTCCGGCAGGGGCCCCAGGCCGAACCACTGGCGGTCAAAGGCGGCGTTGTGGGCCACCACCAGCTCGGCGGCGGCGAGCATGGCCTCAAAACAGGCCAGACCGCTCTGCCAGGGCTGGGGCAGCTGGCTGATGGCGGCGGCGATGCCGTTTACCGCCTCCGCCTCGTTGCTGGCGCAGGGGAGCAGAAACGACACCTGGCTGAGCACCGCGCGGTGGGGCACATCGAACAGCACGGCCCCCACCTCGATGCAGTGGTGCCGATCGGGATCGAGGCCAGTGGTTTCGGTGTCGAGGATCAGCAGCCGCTGCGGGCCGTGGCCGGCCGGCGGCACCAGGCTCACCGGCGCCGGGGTCGGGGTCGGGGTCGCCGCTGGGTTGACGGCGGCAACGGGCTCGGGGGGCAGCGAGGCTGCCGGCGCAGCGAAGGTCAGGCTGAGCAGATCCGCCTGCTCCCAACCGGAGTCGTCCGCTGAGGCGCCTGAGGAGGCGGCTGAAGGGGGATCCACCGGCTGGGGCATCGGGCGGGGCAGGACTGCCGCCATGATCTCAGCGATGGCCGGAGCTGCCTAGGGTTTGGTCAGCCGTGGCTGCCCTCCCTTGGCCCAACCCCTGACCTGCGGTGATCGCGCCCCGCAGATCGCGCTGAACGACCAGAACGGCGTCGAACGCCGCAGCGACCAACTGGCGGGCAAGGCCCTGGTGCTGTTCTTCTACCCGAAGGACGACACCCCCGGCTGCACCATGGAGGCCTGCGCCTTCCGGGACAGCTACAGCGATCTGCAGGCGATGGGGGCCGAGGTGTGGGGGGTGAGCGGCGATGACGCCGGCAGCCATCAGCGTTTCGCCCAGCGCCACAGCCTCCCCTACCCGCTGCTGGTGGACCGCGGCAACCAGCTGCGCAAGGCCTTCGGCGTTCCGGCGGTGCTGGGGCTGCTGCCCGGCCGCGTCACCTATGTGATCGACGGCGATGGGGTGATCCGCCACGTGTTCAACAACCTGCTGGATGGGCCGGCCCACCGCCGCGAAGCCCTTGATGCCCTGAAGCGCCTGCAGACGGCATGAGCTGGCGCCAGCGGGGCAGCCTCTGGACCCTGCAGCCGCCGGACCCCATCGGCCGGGTCGATGTGATCGGCGGCAGCTACCTGGCGGCCACCCCTCAGCTGAGCTACCGGCGGCTGCTGGAGGCCCTGGCGCGCCAGGGGCTGGCGGTGTGGGCCTGGAGCTACGTGCCGGGTTTCGACCACCAAGCCCAGGCCAATGAGGCCTGGCGTGCCTTCCGCGCCGAGCGCTGCGGGCTGCCCGTCCTGCGGCTGGGCCACAGCCTGGGCTGCAAGTTGCACCTGCTCGCCCCGGACAACGGGCGCGGCTGCAGTGGCCTGGCGGCCCTGAGTTTCAACAACTTCTCCGCCGAGCGCAGCGTGCCGCTGCTGGCGGATCTGGGGCCGCGGCTGGGCATCAGCAGCGAGTTCAGCCCCTCGCCGGAGGAGACCCTGCGGCTGGTGGGGCGCGACTACCGCCAACCCCGCAACCTGCTGGTGCGCTTCAACCGCGACGGCATCGACCAGAGCCCGCGGCTGCTGGCCGAGCTGCAGCAGCGCCCCGGTGATGCCTCCCGCCTGGTGGAGCTGCCGGGCGATCACCTCACCCCGGCCAGTGCCGGCCTGCGCCAAAACCTGCTGGGCAGCTGGGCCGACGATCCGGCCCGGCAGCGGCAGATCGACCGCCTGGCGCAGCTGATCAGCGACTGGTGGCGGTCAGACCCGCAGGGCGTCGAGCACGGAGCGGTCTTCCAGGGTTGAGGTGTCGCCGCTCACCTCCTGGCCGGCGGCCAGGGAGCGCAGGATCCGCCGCATGATCTTGCCGCTGCGGGTCTTGGGCAGGGCATCAGTGAACTTGATCACATCGGGCCGGGCAATCGGGCCGATCTCCTTGCCCACGTGGCCGCGCAGTTCGGCCACCAGGGCGTCGTCACCGCTGCGGCCGGCTTCCAGGGTCACGAACGCCACGATGCCCTCGCCCTTGAGCTCATCGGGGCGGCCCACCACGGCGGCTTCCGCCACGGCGGGGTGGCTCACCAGGGCACTCTCGATTTCCATGGTGCCGAGGCGGTGGCCGCTGACGTTGATCACATCGTCGACCCGGCCCATCACCCAGAAGTAGCCGTCGGCATCGCGGCGGGCGCCATCACCGGCGAAGTAGAGGTACGAGCCGTCGGCGGGGCGGATCTCCTCCCAGTAGCTCTTGCGGAAGCGGTCGGGATCGCCGTGGACGGTGCGCATCATCCCGGGCCAGGGGCGGCGGATCGCCAGGTAGCCCCCCTGGTCAGCGCCCTGGGAGTTGCCGTCGTGGTCGACGATGTCCGCTTGAATGCCCGGCAGGGGCAGGGTGGCGGAGCCGGGTTTGGTGGGGGTGGCCCCCGGCAGGGGGCTGATCATCACGCCGCCGGTTTCCGTCTGCCACCAGGTGTCGACGATCGGGCAGCGGTCGCCTCCGATTACGTCGCGATACCACATCCAAGCCTCGGGATTGATCGGTTCCCCCACGGTGCCGAGGATGCGCAGGGAGCTCATGTCGTACTGATCCGGCACCCCACGGCCGCCCTTCATGAAAGCCCGGATCGCCGTGGGCGCGGTGTAGAAGATCGTGCAGCGGTGCTTCTGGATCACCTCCCAGAAGGCCCCCGGTTTGCTGGGGCGCGGCGCCCCCTCGTACATCACGGTGGTGGCGCCATTGGAGAGCGGCCCGTAGACGATGTAGCTGTGGCCGGTGATCCAGCCCACGTCGGCGGTGCACCAGTGGATGTCGTCCTCACGGATGTCGAAGATCCACTGGAAGGTGAGGTGGGCCCAGAGGTTGTAGCCGGCGGTGGTGTGCACCACCCCCTTTGGTTTGCCGGTGGATCCGGAGGTGTAGAGCACGAACAGCCGGTCCTCGCTGGCCATCGGCTCGGCCGGGCAATCAGAGCTCTGGGCCTCCACCAGCTCATGCCACCAGTGGTCGCGGCCGGGGGCCATGGCGCAGGGACCGGCGGCCCCCGCCAGGCGCTGCACCACCAGCACGTGCTCGACGCTCGAGGCCCCGCCGTTGGCGGAAAGGGCCTCATCCACCGCCGGCTTGAGGGGCACGGGCTTGTCCTTGCGGAAGCCGCCGTCGGCGGTGATCACCGCCTTGGCCTGGCCATCGATCAGGCGATCGCGCAGGGCGTCGGCGGAGAAACCGCCGAACACCACCGAATGGGGGGCGCCGATGCGGGCGCAGGCCAGCATGGCGATGGCGGCCTCGGGCACCATCGGCATGTAGAGGGCCACCAGATCTCCCTTGCCGATGCCCAGGGCCTTGAGGGCATTGGCGGCCTTGCACACCTCGGCGTGCAGCTGGCGGTAGGTGAAGCGGCGCCCATCGCCGGGCTCCCCCTCCCAGATCAGCGCGGTCTTGTCCGCCCGGGGGCCCGTGAGATGGCGATCCAGGCAGTTGAAGCTGAGGTTGGTGGTGCCCCCCTCGAACCAGCGGGCAAAGGGGGGATTGCTCCAGTCGAGCACCGTGTGGAAGGGCTCGAACCAGTGAAGCTGGCTGCGGGCCTGCTCCCCCCAGAAGCCGTCGGGGTCGGCCTCGGCCCGGGCCACCAGATCGCGGTAGGCCTGCAGGGAACCGATGCGGGCCGAAGCCGCCAGGGCGGCCGGCGGCTCGAACAGCCGCTGCTCCTGCAACACGGATTCGATGCCGGAGCTGGGGGCGACCTCGGACATGGAGCGGGAACAGCGTCCGCCCATTCAAGCGAGGAATGTCCACGGGCTGAATCGCTGTCACGCAGTGTCAGGCCGCTGCTGACGGAAGATGGGGGGATGGTTCTGCCCGCTGCCTGCCTGTTCGACCTGGACGGCCTGCTGCTCGACACCGAGCCGTTGCATGCCCAGGCCTGGCAACGGGCCGCCCATCACTTCGGGCGGGACCTCAGCGGCGAGGAGCTGATGGCCCTGCGGGGTCGCCGCCGGCTCGACTGCGCCGACCAGGTGCGCGGCTGGATCGCCGCCAGCGGCGGTCCAGCCCTCAGCGCTGCGGAGCTGCTGGCGGTGCGCCAGCCGATCGCCGAGGTGTTGCTGGTGCAGGCGCCGCCGATGGCCGGGGCCCCAGAACTGGTGGAGCACTGCCATGCCCTCGGGCTGCCGATGGCCCTGGCCACCAGCAGCTCCCGGGAGGCCGTGGACCTCAAGGCACGGCCGCACCCCTGGCTGCAGCGCATCGGCGTGCGGGTGCATGGGGATGATCCCCAGCTGCAGCGGGGCAAGCCGGAGCCGGATGTGTTTCTGCTGGCGGCGGAGCGGCTGGGGGTGCCAGCAAGCGCCTGCTGGGCCTTTGAAGATTCACCCGCCGGGGTGGCGGCGGCCCGGGCCGCGGGCTGCCGGGTGCATGTGCTGCCGCCCAATCACCTGGATGGGCAGGCGCTGGCGCGCAGCTACCCCGGCGTGAGCGACATCCTCACGGACCTGCACCAGGTGATCGCAGCCCTGCGGGCTGAGGCCCTCAGTACAGACGGCTGAGCACGAATTCGGGCAGGGCCAGCAGGGCACTGCGGCTCTCGGAGGCGGGCAACCAGGTGAGGGCCTCGCGGGCCTCGTTGGCGAAGCCCTCCGCCAGGGCCCGGGAGCGTTGGATGGCCGTGCTGCCACGCACCAGCTCAAGGGCCTGCTCCAGATCCCCCTCCTGGCTGAACTCACGCTCAATCAGCCCCGCCAGGGCCGGGCGCTCCTGGAGGGCATAGAGGGCGGGGGCGGTGAGATACCCGCTGGCCAGGTCACTGGCGGCGGGCTTCCCCAGCTGCTGGTCGCTGCCGGTGAAATCGAGGATGTCGTCCACCACCTGGAACGCCAGCCCCAGCTGACGCCCGAAGCGGTAAAGGCTGTCGAGCTGGGGTGCGGGCAAACCGCTCAACACGCCGGCGGCCCGGGCGCTGTTGGCGATCAATGAGGCGGTTTTGCAGTAGCTCTTCTCGAGGTAGGTCTCGAAGCTCTGGCCCGTGTCGTAGCGGAACAGGCCCTGGCGCACCTCGCCGTCGGCCAGATCCATGATCACGCGCGAGAGCAGCTTCACCACCTCAAGGTCATCGAGGTTGGCCAGGTGCCAGCTGGCCTGGGCAAACAGGAAATCGCCCGCCAGCACGGCCACCCGGTGGTTGAACCGGCTGTGCACCGTGTCGACCCCGCGGCGGGTGGAGGCTTCATCCACGACGTCGTCATGCACCAACGAGGCGGTGTGGATCATCTCGGTGATCTCCGCCAGGCGCCGGTGGCGGCTGCTGAGCTCACCGTCGGCAGCCAGGGCGCGGGAAATCAGCAGCACAATGCCGGGCCGCAACCGCTTGCCACCGGCGCTGAACAAATGCTCGGCGGCGGCCTGCAGGATCGGATGGCCCGCGCCGATCAGGCTGCGCAGATCACTGAGCAGAGCCTCAAGGTCGGCCTCGACGGGCTGGAGCAGCTCTGCAACCGTGGCCATGTCCCCCTGCGGCGCCGCGATCCTAGGAGGCGCGGGCCTCCGGCCGCCGGCTCAGGCGGGCACGAGCACCGCCTCCCCCTCAGGGCTGCGGCACCACCGCAGCGGCTGACTGCGGCAATCGGCCCCCACCAGCCGGGCCACGGCCCGATCAAAGGCGGCGGCATCACCGCTGGTGAGGAAGCGGTGCAGCGGCGCGGCGGCGCCGGGCTCGATGCCCAGACCACGCTGCTGCAGCACCTCCCCCAGATGACGGGCCACCGCGGGGGCGGGGTCGAGCACCGCCAGACCGGGGCCCACCAGCCGCCGGATCGCCTCGATCACAAACGGGTAGTGGGTGCAGCCCAGAACGATCGTGTCGGCCCCGGCCGCCAGCATCGGCTCCAGGAAACGCCGCAGGGTGGCATCGCAGTCCGGGCCCTCCAGCTGGCCCCGCTCCACCAGATCCGCCAGGCCGATGCACACCTGCTCCACCACCTGCACCGAACCGGCGCAGCGCCCCACGGTGGCCCGGTAGAGCTCCCCCTGGAACGTGGCCGGGGTGGCCATCACCCCCACCACGCCGCTGCGGGTGAGACCCACCGCCGGCTTCACCGCCGGCTCGAGCCCCAGGATCGGCAGCTGCGAAAACCGCTCGCGCAGGGGCTGCAGCGCCACCGCCGAGGCGGTGTTGCAGGCCACCACAATCGCCTTGCAGCCGGCCTGCACCAGGTGATCGGCAATGGCCAGGCAATGGCCCTGGATCTCGGTAGCGCTGCGGTTTCCATAGGGCACATGGGCCTGGTCCGCCAGGTAGAGCACCGATTCACCCGGCAGGTGGTGCACCACCTGCCGCCAAACGCTGAGGCCGCCCACACCGGAATCAAAGATGCCGATGGGCGCGGCGCTCATGGGTTGGCCACCAAATAATTGAGCAGCCCGGTGGCGATCGCCACGGCCATGCGCTGGCGGAAGGCCGGATCCGCCAGGCGCGGGGAATCGAGTTCGCCGGTGACGAAGCCCATCTCCGCCAAGGCCGACGGCATCACCGTGCGGCGGATCACGAAGTAACGCCCCGGCCGGGCACCGCGGTCGGGGCTTCCAGGGGAGACACGCAGCATCTGGGTCTGCACCGCCTCCGCCAGGCGGCGGGAGCGACCGTCCTGGAAATAGAAGGTCTCGATGCCATTCACGTCGGGGCGCGACAGGCTCAGGGCGTTGGCGTGGATGCTGAGGAACAGATCGGCGCGGTTGTTGTTGGCCAGGGCCACCCGCGGCGGCAGGTCCACATCCACCTCGGAGGTGCGGGTGAGCAACACCTCCACCCCCTTGGCCTGCAGCAGCTGGGCCACCTGCAGGCTCACATCGAGCACCACATCGGTTTCCCGCAGGCCGCGGATACCCACGGCGCCGGGGTCCGGGCCGCCATGGCCCGGGTCGATCACCACGCGGTAACGGCCGCGGGGCACCTCCGGCAGGCCTTCGGCGGAGGGCATCGGCCCCCGGGCCAGCTGGGACTCCTGCGGCGGCCGGGCCCGCCAACTGGGGGCGGAGGGGGCGTCGAGATCGCCCTCGCCGATGGGCTGGAGCACCCCCAGATTGCCGCCAAACACCATCTGCCAACGCTCGGCGCTGGTGCCCACCAGCCGCAGGCCACGGGGGTCGAGCCGGGTGCCGGGGCGGAACTCCACCACCAGGCGGGTGCTGCTGTCGTTGGGGCGGCCCACCCGCACCTGGCGAATCAGGCCATTGCCCCCCAGGATGCGGCTGCGCTGGGGAGCCCCGGGTAGGTCGACCCACACCCGCGGCCCCTGGCCAAAGCGTCCCTCCTCAAAGAAGGCCTGCAGGCTGGTGCCCGGCGGGGTGCGCAGCTCGAGCACCCCCTCCGGGGTGATGCGCCAGGCTGCCAGGGCACTGGCGGCCCAGGCGGGCAGGGCTGACAGCACCGCCAAACCGGTGCTGAGGGGCAGCGCTGCCGCCAGCAGCAACCCCGGCAGCCGCGCCCGCAGGCGATGGGACAGGCGGAGCTTCACCGCTCAGAACAGGGCGGGGCGCCGGTGCTGAAGGCTGGGCATCTGGGCCTGAACGCGCTGACGGTGGGCCACATCCACCGGGGCCACCGCCTGGCCGGTGCCGGTGCCGGCATCGGCAAGCACCGTGCCCCAGGGGTCGATCACCAGGGCATGGCCATGGGTCTGGCGGCGGCCGCCGTGGCTGCCGGTCTGGGCCGGGGCCACCACGTAGGCGGTGTTCTCGATCGCCCGGGCCTGCAGCAGCACCTGCCAATGGTCCTTGCCGGTGAACGCGGTGAAGGCCGCCGGAATGAACAGCAGATCCGCCCCGGCCCCCGCCAGATGGCGGTAGAGCTCCGGGAAGCGCACGTCGTAACAGATGGACAGGCCCACCCGGCACAGCCCCGGCACCTCCACCACCGGCGGCAGCTCCTGGCCAGGCTTCACCGTGGCCGATTCGCGGTAGGTGTTGCCGTCGGGCAGGTCGACGTCGAACAGGTGGATCTTGTCGTAGGTGGCCAGGATCTGACCGTCCTTGCCCACCAGCTCGGCGCGGTTGCTGGTGAGGCGCTCGCCGGCTGGCACCGGGTAACCACCCCCCAGCAGGGTCACCTGGTAGCGGCGGGCCATGGTCACCAGGAAACGCTGGGCGCGCTCCGCCAGGGAGGGGGCCAGCTCAAGCCGCTGGGCGTCGTCGCCCATGAAGGCGAAGTTCTCGGGCAAACCCACCAGGTCAGCGCCGCGGCGCGCCGCCAGGTCAATCTGTTCCTCGGCGGCGGCGAAATTTTGCTCGGGATCAGCCGTGCTGTTGAGCTGGATCGCTGCCGCGAGAAAGCTGGTCAAAACTGGATTTCCACCGCCTGGCGCACTGTAAGGGGCCTGGCAAACGGCTCAAGCCGCCTGCAGCACACCGGGGCTGGTCTGGGTGGGCACGATCGTGAGGTTGTCTACCGAGGCGCAGCAGGCGAAGTCGGCGTCGTGGTTGCCGATCCCGATCAAGCGCTGGCCGTGGCTGGCGGCCCGCAGGCAGGTTTCGGTGTCGTGATGCCACTGCTGCCAGAGGGCCAAGGCCGCCAGGGCCTCGTCGTTGCCGCAACGCACCCCCACGTGGGGGGACACCGCCAGTTCCAAAGCGGCAGACACCACCGCCCCGGCCGCCAGGCTGTCCTCGAGGGAATAGTCGCCCTCCCAACCGCTGCCCACGATCCACACGCGGGAGCAGTCGCGGGTGATCAGCCGCCGCGCCACGGCGGTGCGGTTGGGCAGGCAGGCGGTCAGCAGCAGCGGCACCGCCTTCACCGCATCCAGGGAGCGGGTGCCGTTGGTGGTGCTCATAAAAATGCGCTTGCCCCCCACCAGCTCCGGCGTCACCGCCAGGGGCGAATTGCCCAGGTCGTAGCCGTCCACCCGCTTGCCGCCGCGCTCTCCGGCTCGCAGGCGGTGCTCGGCGGGCCAGTCGGCGGCGGCGGCCTCCAGGGCCCCCAGATCGGCGAAGGCCTGGATCGCCTCGGCGCCGTTCTGCAGCGACCAGGCGATGGTGGTGGTGGCCCGCAGCACATCGATCACCACCGCGGCATCGGGGCCGCCCTCCGCCACCGGCAGCACCGCCGGCACGCACTCAGAGGTGTGGAAATAGGAGATCTGCACGGCCGCGGTGGCGGAAGGGGTGCGTCACAGTAGGCACCACCAGGCCGGTTTTCGGAGTGTGATGGGGTCCCGGCGTGATCTGCGCGGCTTTCTCGAGCTGCTTGAGCAACGGGGCCAGCTGCGGCGGATCAGCGCACCGGTGGACCCCGACCTGGAGCTCTCCGCCATCGCCGATCGGGTGCTGGGCTGCGGCGGCCCGGCGCTGCTGTTCGAGAACGTGATCGGCAGCACCATGCCGGTGGCCGTGAACCTGATGGGCACGGTGGAGCGGGTGCTCTGGAGCATGGGCATGGAGCGGGCCGAAGAGCTGGAACGGCTCGGCGAGCGGCTGGCCCTGCTGCAGCAACCCCGCCCCCCCAAAGGAGCCCAGGAGGCGCTGCGCTTCGGCTCGGTGCTGCTGGATCTGCTCAAGGCCAAGCCCGACCTCGACCTGCTGCCCCCCTGCCACCAGCAGGTGTTCCGCGGCGACCAGGTGAACCTCGATGCCCTGCCACTGCTGCGGCCCTGGCCGGGGGATGCGGGGCGGATCATCACCCTGGGGCTGGTGATCACGAAAGACCCTGAAACCGGCACCCCCAATGTGGGTGTGTACCGGCTGCAACAGCAGTCGGTGAACACGATGACCGTGCACTGGCTGAGTGTGCGGGGCGGGGCGCGTCACCTGCGCAAGGCCGCGGAGCTGGGCCGGCCCCTGGAGATCGCCGTGGCCATCGGCGTGCATCCGCTGCTGGTGATGGCGGCCGCCACACCAATCCCGGTGCAACTCAGTGAATGGCTGTTCGCCGGGCTCTACGCCGGGGAAGGGGTGCGGCTGGCCAAGTGCAAAACCGTGGATCTGGAGGTGCCCAGCCACAGCGAGCTGGTGCTCGAGGGCACGATTACCCCCGGCGAGCTGCTGCCCGATGGCCCCTTCGGCGACCACATGGGCTTCTATGGCGGCGTCGAAGACTCGCCCCTGGTGCGCATCCAGTGCGTCACCCAGCGGCGCGAGCCGATTTACTTCACCACCTTCAGCGGCCGGCCCCCCAAGGAGGACGCGATGCTCGCCATCGCCCTCAACCGCATCTACACCCCGATCCTGCGGCAACAGATCCCGGAGATCGTGGATTTCTTCCTGCCGATGGAGGGGCTCAGCTACAAGCTGGCGGTGATTGCCATCGACAAGGCCTACCCGGGCCAGGCGCGCCGCGCCGCCATGGCCTTCTGGAGTGCCCTGCCCCAATTCACCTACACGAAGTTTGTGGTGGTGGTGGACAAGGCGATCAACATCCGCGATCCCCGCCAGGTGATCTGGGCCATCAGCGCCCTGGTGGACCCCCAGCGCGACCTGATGGTGGTGGAGAACACCCCCTTCGACACCCTGGACTTCGCCAGCGAACAGCTAGGGCTGGGCGGACGGCTGGCCATTGATGCCACCACCAAGGTGGGCCCGGAGCGCAACCACCCCTGGGGAGAACCGCTGGCCCGCCCGGCGGAGCTGGAGGCGCGCCTCGACCAACGCTGGCAGGAGCTGGGGCTGGCGGACGTGGGCCAGAGCGACCCCGACCCGGCCCTGTTCGGCTACGCCCTGGAGCAGGTGCTGCAGCGGCTGGCGACCTCGGCGCGGAGCTGAGGTCGCCGTGCCGCCCCTGCGCCGCAGCGCTGTGCAGGCCCTCCAGGCCTTGCTGCAGCTGGCCCAGGACCCCCAGGTGTGGCTGTCGGTGAGCAGCGTGGCGGCTGCCCAAGAGCTGCCCGCTCCGATGCTCGAGCAGCTGCTGCTCGACCTGCGGCGAGCCGGCCTGGTGGAGGCCCGGCGGGGCCGCCAGGGGGGCTACCGGCTGGCCCGGCCGCCGGCGGCGATCCGCGTGGCGGAGGTGTTCAGCGCCGTGGGGGCTCCGCTGGATCTGCTGGAGCCGGAGGCGCCCGGGGCGCGGGCGGAGCAGCAGGTGCTGCGCAGCCTCAGCCGGCGGCTGCAGCAGGCCCTCGACCGGGAGCTGCTGGGGCTGAGCCTGCAGGAGCTGCTGTTCGACCTGCGCAGCTGGCAGGAGAGCCTCAGCAACGACGGCGGCGTGATGCTGGGCTAGTGGGCCAGCGCGTCCCGTTGCAGGTAGACGCGGATCAACTTTTCATCCATCAGGCCGCTGCGGGCGATCGGGGCCTCGTTGCAACGCTCGAACAGCTGCAGCAGGGTGGCCGGCTCGAAGCCGTGGCCCCGCTGGGCAGCGATGGCGGCCACCTCATCGGCGGTGCACACCTCATTGAGCTGCTCCCGCAGCTGCGGGTCCGCCTGGATCAGCCCCAGGAAGGTGAACAGAGTCTGCAGTTCGTGTTGCGACGCGAGCGCCATGGCCGCCGGGCAGCTGCCCTCGGTCTAGCGGGGAAAGCCGCATCGGGCCAATGCCTACGCTCGCATCCACCCCCCTCTAGCCCCCATGCCCATCGCCCTGGGAACCACCGCCGGCCGTAGCCTCCGGGGCCGGGTGCGGGTGCCGGGGGATAAATCGATTTCACACCGGGCGCTGCTGTTCGGCGCCATCGCCGAGGGCAGCACGCGCATCGAGGGGCTGCTGCCGGCGGAGGATCCGCTCAGCACCGCCGCCTGCCTACGGGCCATGGGCGTGAAGGTGTCGCCGATCGAGGCGGGCCAGCCGGTGCTGGTCCAGGGGGTGGGGCTCGACGGCTTCCAGGAGCCCGAGTCGATCCTCGACTGCGGCAATTCCGGCACCACCATGCGCCTGATGCTGGGGCTGCTGGCGGGCCGCCAGGGGCGCCACTTCGTGCTCACCGGCGACGACTCCCTGCGGCGCCGGCCGATGAAACGGGTGGGTGGGCCCCTCGCAGAGATGGGCGCCACCATCGCCGGCCGCCAGGGGGGCAACCTGGCACCCCTGGCCATTCAGGGCCAGGCCCTGCGCGGCGCCGTCATCCGCACGCCGGTGGCCTCGGCCCAAGTGAAGAGTGCCCTGCTGCTGGCGGCCCTCACGGCCGAGGGCCCCACCACGGTGATCGAACCGGTGCAGAGCCGCGACCACAGCGAACGCATGCTGCGGGCCTTCGGGGCCGAGCTGAGCGTGGGGGGGCCGGGCGACACCGAGGTGACCGTGACCCCGGGGGCCAGCCTGCGGGGCCAGGCGGTGGTGGTGCCCGGCGACATCAGCTCCGCCGCCTTCTGGCTGGTGGCCGGCGCCATCACCCCTGGCGCCGACCTCACGGTGGAGAACGTGGGGCTCAACCCGAGCCGCACCGGCATCCTCGATGTGCTGGAGCAGATGGGGGCCCAGATCACGGTGCTCAACGCCCGCGATGTGGCCGGCGAGCCGGTGGGCGACCTGCGGGTGACCCACGGCCCGCTGCAGGCCTTCCGCATCGATGCGGCGCTGATCCCCAGGCTCGTGGATGAGATCCCCGTGTTGGCGGTGGCCGCCTGCTGCGCCGACGGGGTGAGCCGCGTCAGCGGCGCCGAAGAGCTGCGGGTGAAGGAAACCGATCGCCTGGCGGTGATGGCCCGGCAACTGGGGGCCATGGGGGCGCGGATCGAGGAATTCAGCGATGGCATGGCCATCCAGGGGGGCGTGCAGCTGCATGGCGCCGCGGTGGACAGCGAAACCGACCACCGGGTGGCCATGAGCCTGGCGGTGGCGGCCCAGATCGCCAGCGGCGCCACCCAGCTGGAGCGGCCCGAGGCGGCGGCGGTGTCGTACCCCGGCTTCTGGGACGACCTGGAGCGCCTGCAGGCCTGAAGGCCCGAGGCAGGGCCAGCAAAACCAAAGAAAAGCCCGCAGCACCGGCCCCGTTCGGAGACACGGCTCAAGCTGGGGACAACGGGCAAGGGCGCCGCTGATGCTCAAGAGCGTGCTGCGGGAGTACGGCGAGTTTTTCTTGAAGAAGGGGCTGGGGCTGGAGCTGGCCATCGCAATGGTGATCGGCCAGCAGCTCACCGAGATCACCCACTCCCTCTCCAACGACCTGCTGATGCCCCTGCTGATGCCCCTGCTGCATGCGGGCAACTGGCACCGATGGTCGATCGTCTACTTCGGCAACACCATCGAGGTGGGCAAGCTCATCGACATGGGGCTCAACACGCTGCTCACGGGCTTTGTGCTGTTTCTGATCCTGAAGGCCGCCAACCGGCGCCAGCGGCTTGACGGTTGACGACCACCAGCTCAGGGCGCTGCGCACGGAGGACGGCAGCTTCAGCCTGTTCAGCCCGGCGGTGGGGGAGGCGTTCCATAGCGGCCGCGGAGCCCTAGCCGAGGCCCGCAGCAAGTTCGTGGAGCCGGCGGCCCTGGAGCGTTGGCGGCCGGGGAAGCGGCTGCGGGTGGTGGATGTGGGCGTGGGCACCGGCAGCAACAGCGCCGCCCTGCTGGAGGCGGTGGCGGACGCGGGCCTGGAACTGGAGTGGTGGGGCCTGGAACTGGACCGTGAACCGCTGCGTCTGGCCCTGGCGGATGCGGGCTTCCGCGGCCAGTGGCAGCCCAGGGCCCTGCAGCGGCTGCAGGAGCTCTGCAATGGAGCGCAGATGCTGTGGGGCGATGCCCGGGCACGGCTGCCGCAGCTGCTGGATCAGCGGCGGGGGCAGATCGATCTGGTGCTGATGGATGCCTTCTCCCCCAGCCGCTGCCCGCAGCTGTGGAGCGTGGAGTTTTTGGCGGGGCTGGGGACGCTGTTGCAGCCCGGTGGCCGGCTGCTCACGTACTGCAGTGCGGCGGCGGTGCGCCAGGGGCTGCGGCTGGCGGGGCTGGAGATTGCCAGCATCGCCGCCCCGTCAGGGCTACGGGCCCAGCGCAGCGACTGGAGCGGCGGCACCGCCGCCAGCCCCACGGCCCTGGGCGGCGACCCGCGGCTGCGTCCCCTCAGCCCGATGGAGCTGGAGCACCTGCACACCAACGCCGCCGAGCCCTACCGCGACCCCACGGGAACCGCCAGCCGCAGCGCGATCCTGCAGGAGCGGCAACGGCGCCAGCGGCAGCAGCTGGCCGGCGGCGCGGTGGAGGCCACCAGCAGCTGGCGCCGCCGCTGGGGACTGGAGAGCGGCGCCGGGAACCCCCAGTAGATTCCGCCCCAGTTGCCCGCCTCCGCCGATGCTCGCCGTTGCCGTACTGGCCGCCGGGAAGGGCACCCGCATGAAGAGTGCTCTGCCCAAGGTGCTGCAGCCCCTGGCGGGCGCCACCCTGGTGGAGCGAGTGCTGGCCAGCTGCAAGGGCCTGCAGCCCGACCGCCAACTGCTGATCGTGGGGCACCAGGCCGAGCGGGTGGAGCAGTCGTTGGCGGGGGCCGGCGGATCCTGTGCGCTGGAGTTTGTACTGCAGCAACCGCAGAACGGCACCGGCCACGCCGTGCAGCAGCTGCTGGAGCCCCTGGCCGGCTTCGAGGGTGAAGTGCTGGTGCTCAACGGCGATGTGCCCCTGCTGCGGGAGCAGACCATCGCCGAGCTGCTCGAGCGGCACCGCAGCAGCGGTGCCGCCGTGACCCTGCTCACCGCCCGCCTGGCGGACCCCACCGGCTACGGGCGGGTGTTCGCCGATGGCGACGGGGCCGTGTCAGCGATCGTGGAACACCGCGACTGCAGCGAGGCCCAGCGCTGCAACACCCTGATCAACGCCGGCATCTACTGCTTCAACTGGAACCAGCTGGCGGCGGTGCTGCCCCAGCTGCGCACCGACAACGACCAGGGGGAGCTGTACCTCACCGACACCGTGGCAATGCTCAGCCCGGCGATGCATGTGGAGGTGGCCGACGCCGATGAGATCAACGGCATCAACGACCGCCTTCAGCTGGCGCAGTGCGAGGCGGTGATTCAAGAGCGGCTGCGGCGCCATTGGATGGAAGAGGGGGTGACCTTCGTGGATCCGGCCAGCTGCACCCTCAGCGACGGCACCCGCTTCGGCCGCGATGTGGTGGTGGAGCCCCAGTGCCATTTCCGCGGTGAGGCGGTGATCGGCGATGGCTGCCGCATCGGCCCCGGCAGCCTGATCGACAACAGCCGCCTCGACGATGGGGTGGAGGTGCTCTACTCCGTGGTGCGCGATGCGGTGGTGGCTAGCGACTGTGCCATCGGCCCCTTCGCCCAGCTGCGCCCAGGCGCCGAGCTGGCGGCGGGCTGCCGGGTGGGCAACTTCGTGGAGATCAAGCAGAGCCGCATCGGTGCCGGCAGCAAGGTGAACCACCTCAGCTACATCGGCGACGCCGAGCTGGGGGAGAACGTCAACGTGGGGGCCGGCACGATCACCGCCAACTACGACGGCGTGAACAAACACCGCACCGTGATCGGCGCCGGCAGCAAGACCGGGGCCAACAGCGTGCTGGTGGCCCCCATCGAGCTGGGGGCCGACGTGACCGTGGGGGCCGGCTCCACCCTCACCAAGGACGTGCCCGCCGGGGCCCTGGCCCTGGGGCGGGCCAAGCAGCTGGTGAAGGAGAACTGGCAGATGCCCTGACCGGCAGAGGCGTCAGTCGGCCTGGGGTAGGCCTAGCTGGCGCTGCCAGTCGGCGAGGGGGCGATCCCAGCCATCTTCGAGGCGGTAGGCGATCACGCAGGGCGCCTGCAGACCCAGCTCGAAGCCGCGCGCCAGGGCACTGAGCAACGGCTCCAGCGGCTCGTCGTTCTGGAGGCTATTGAGCATGCCGCCGAAGATCAGCATCACCGCCAGGGGGGAGCGGTTCTGGGCCAGGTTGAAGGCCTGCAGCCCCAGTTCGCCCGGGCCATCGATGCCAAAGCCGGTGAGCACATGCACGATGTCGTGGGTTTCCCGCAGGCGGTGCACCACGTAATCCTGCGGCGACTGGATCGGTGAGGGATCGATCAGGCTGGCGGGGCTGAGGCCCTGGCTGCGCAGCTGGTGGGCATAGACGTGGCCAAGGCTGCCGGCGGGGAGCTGCTCGAGGGCCTCCAGATCGATCGGCGCTGGCCGCCACTGGGTCTGAACCAGCTCCGCCATCTGGGGATTGGCCAGCAGATGGCGGAACATCTGCGCCGAGATCGGGCTGTTCTTGAGGCTGCCGGCCACCTTGAACACGCTGTCGAGCGAGCCCGGGTTCTTGAGGAACTCCGCCAGGCCCGCCACCATCCGCAGCGACTGCAGGCGGGCATCGAGGTTGAACAGCATCAGCTGGAGCGCGGCGTCACTCACCCCAGCTTGTCGACGCAGGCCCGCTCCGGCCACGGGGAGCCCCTGCCGCTAGGAGTTCAGCCGTTGTCGCGCAGCTGTTGTCACGCAGCCGTGTCCAGGGTCTGACTAAGGCTGACCAGGAGGGGGACACGCCCCGCGACACCTCACCCCAACTGCGGCAGCAGCGGCAGCAGGCGCTCCAGGGCCACGCCACGGCTGGCCTTGAGCAGCACCACGTCACCGTGCTGCAGCCACTGGGCCAGGGGCGCCGCCGCCTGTTCTGGCGTCTCCACCACCGCCAGGCGCGGCAGGGAGGCGGCCGCAGCGGCCATGGCTTCAGCCTCAGCGCCAGCACTCACCACCACGAGCCCGTCGAGGCCCCGCTCCAGGGCCCGCTCCGCCACGCGATGGTGCAGCTCCACGCTGCGGTCCCCCAGCTCGAGCATGGTGCCGAGCACCGCGAAACGTCGGCCGGGTTGGGCCGCCAACAGATCAAGGGCCGCCAGCACCGCTTCGGGGGAAGCGTTGTAGGTCTCATCGAGCACGGTGAGGCCGCCCTGCTGCAGGCGGCGGTTACGGCCACCGGGCACCGCCACATCCAAGGCCTGTAAGTCGCCGAGGGGCACCCCCAGGTGCCGCGCCACCGCCACCGCCAGCAGCAGGTTGCGCGCGTTGTGGCGCCCCTCCAGTGGCAGCTGGAGCGGCTGGCCCTCCACCAGAAGGCGGTCCTCCTCGGGCTGCCAGTGGCCCACCAGCGCGGCGTCAGCGACGCCGGGGTCGTCAGCGAGGGCCACCCGCAGGATGCTGCCGCCCCACACCTGCGCCAGGGCCGCCTCCAGCAGCGGATCACCGGCGGGGATCACCACCACCCCATCGGGGCGCAGACGGCTGGTGATCTCACATTTGGCGGTGGCGATGGCCTCCCGGCTGCCCAGGCGGCCGATATGGGCGGTGCCGATGTTGGTGATCACCGCCACGGCAGGCTCGGCCGTGCGGCTGAGGCGATCGATCTCGCCGAGGCCGCGCATGCCCATCTCCACCACCACCGCGCGGGTGTCGGCACCGGCCTTGAGCAGGGTGAGGGGCACGCCGATGTCGTTGTTCTCATTGCCACTGCTGGCCACCACCGGCCCCAGCGGCGCCAGGGCGGCACGGATCAGCTCGCGGGTGGTGGTCTTGCCCGCGGAACCGGTCACCGCCACCACGGCGGCCTGGAGGCGTTGACGATGCAGCAACGCCACCTGTTGGTAGGCATCGAGGGTGTCATCGACGAGCCAGTGGAGCAGTCCATTCGGCACCGCCTCGGCACGGTCGCGCTGCACCAGGGCGGCCTGGGACCCCACCCGGGCCGCCTCTGGGAGGAAGGCATGGCCATCGAAGCGCTCCCCCACCAGCGGGATGAACAGTTGGCCGGTGGCCAGCTGACGGCTATCGGTGCCGATGGGCCCCACCGCCGTGGCCGGATCGAGACCGCCACCACGGGGCTGGCCCCACTGGCCAATCAGATCGGCCACCTGCAGCAGGGGTGCGGCGATGGCTGGCACTGCGACTGATGCTGCGGCTGATGCTGCGGCTGATGCTGCGGCTGGCTCCTCGGACGACATCAACTCAGGCACTGGGTTCAGAACTGAACAGGATCATGCCGTCGCCCACCAGCGCATCCCGGCCCAGCAGGCCAGCGCGGGAATCGCGCAGCTCCAGGTGGTCGTAACCAAGATCCCGGGCCCACTGCTGCCAGAGCTCGGCGCGGCGCTGCTGCTCCTTGGCAGCCAGGGCCGGGAAGGCGGGGGCCAGCTGCAGGCTGAGGCTGGAGGCATCCGCATCGCCCACGGCCCGGCGGATCAGGCCATCGGCGCCGGGGCGCTGCAGCAACAGCACCAACGGATCCGGTGGCGGCGGCTCAAGCGGCTCCGCCTCTAGAGACTCCGCATCGGTCCCAGGCTCCAGTGCGGCCTCCGGTGCGGGCTCCGGTGCGGGCTCCGGCAGCACTGCCGCGGCGGGGGGCTCTGCAGCGGGGGGCTCGGACACCGTGGGCAGGGCCGGTGCCACAGCGCTCGGGGGCGCCGGTTCCGTTGCCGCGGGCCGGAGCCGCGGCAGCCACACCCCCAGGGCCATCAGGGCCGCCAGGGCCAGGGCCAGCAGCAGCGGCCAGAACAGCGGCGCCAGATCGACGGGCCACCAACGGGGGCGCCAGAGGCTGCCCTCGCCATTGCGCCGCAGGGATTCCCGCAGCCGTAGGCCCGTGTCGGCCACCACGGCGCGCAGGTCGTCCGCCAGCAGCCCCCAGGGGTTGCGGTATGGGGCGGGCAGGTTGGACCTGTCCGGGTCAGGCCGGTCGGGGGAACGGGGAGCGGAGCGGATCAGTTGCTGTTGCGACGCCGCAACAAGGAAAGCGGATTGCGGAAGCCGCTGCCCGTCTCCTGGCCCTCATACTTCTGGAAGTTGGGGTCCGCGGACTGGCCGCGGGAGAACTGCTCCACGGCTGCAGCATCAGGGGAGGGCTCCTTCACGCCGCGCACTTCCTTGTACATGCGGTCGTACTCGAGGGCAGAGCGACCCCAGCTGTAGTCGGCCTGCATGGCACGGCGCTGCAGCTCACGCCAGCTGTCGCCATGGCGGTACGCCTCCCAGGAGCGCACGATCGAGGTGTAGAAGTCGAGCGGGTCGTAGCGGTCGAAGCAGAAGCCGGTGCCGCTGTGGTGGTTGGGGTCGTGGGGGGGCACGGTGTCCACCAGGCCGCCGACGCGACGCACCACCGGCACGCTGCCGTAACGCATGGCCAGCAGCTGGCTGATGCCGCAGGGCTCGAAGCGGCTGGGCATCAGGAAGGCATCGCTGCCGGCATAGATCAGCCGCGACAGGGCGTCGTCGTAGGTGAGGAACACGGCGAAGCGGCCGGGATGGCGGGCAGCCATCTGCCACAGGCCCGATTCGAGGTGACGATCCCCCGTCCCCAGCACCACGAACTGCGTATCGGAATAGGCGAGCACCCGGTCGGCCACCTGCAGCAGCAGGTCCACACCCTTCTGATCCACCAGGCGGCTCACCAAGCCCATCAGATAGGTGTTGGGGTTCACCGCCAGGCCCATGCGCTCCTGCAACACGCGCTTGCACTCGGCCTTGCCGGCCATGTCCTTAACGCTGTAGTTGGCCGGCAGGGTGGCGTCGGTGGCCGGGTTCCAGTCGGCCTGGTCGATGCCGTTGAGGATGCCCCGCAGCTTGCCGCCGATGTAGTTGAGCAGGCCCTCCAGTTGCTCGCCGTACTCGGAGGTGCGGATCTCCTGGGCGTAGGTGGGCGAGACGGCGTTGACCCGGTCGGCGTACAGGAGCGCCGCCGCCATGGTGTGGTCGCCCTGCATGTACCAGGGGCACCAGGTCATGCGGTCGAGCTTCCAGCGCCAGGGCCCCTGGTACTTGAGGTTGTGGATCGTGAACACCGTGCTGATGTCGGGGTCCTGGTGCATCCACACCGGGATCATGCCGGTGTGCCAGTCGTGGCAGTGCAGGATTTCGGGCTTCCAGTGGTTCCAGGCGAACTCGGCGGCGGCACTGGCGAAGAAGGTGAAGCGCCAGTCCTCGTCCTCACCGCCGTAGATGCGCTCGGGATCGAACACCGGGTGGCCCACCAGGTAGAGGGGCAGGCCATTGGTGGGGTGGCGGGCTTCGAACACCGCGAAGTCGGTGCCCATGGTGTGGCCCCGCCAGATCGGATCCGTCGGGATCTGCAGCTGGCTCCAGAGGCGGCCGTAGCCCGGCATGATCAGCCGCACGTCATGGCCGAGGGCCTTGAGGGCCGGAGGCAGGGAGCCCACCACATCGCCCATGCCGCCCACCTTGACCATCGGGGCGCATTCGGCTGCAGCAAACAGCACCCGCATGGGAGTCCGGCGAAAAGTGGGCGCAACTCTACGGGCGCTTCCCGGAAGCTCGGTCAGGGCAGCACAGTCACCGGCGTGCCCACCTGCACCAGGTCGAACACCTCCTGCACGCTCTCCTCGAACAGGCGCACACAACCGTGGGACACGGCGCGACCCACGGTCCAGCGGTGCGGTGTGCCGTGGAAGCCGGCCACGGTGCAGCCATCCACGCTCAGATAGCGCTCCCCATCCCAGGCGTTGGTGCGCGGTTCGCAGCTGCGGTAGAAGCCGATCCAGCGGGACCCCAGCGGATTGGTGCGGCCAGGGGGCACGGTGCGGCCGTCACCGGGGTGCTCCCAGTGGGGGTTGGCCACCTTCTCCAGCACCTGATGGCGGCCTGCTGGGGTCTCCCAGCCCTCGGTGCCCACCGCCGCCGGGTAGCGGCGCAGCAGGCGGCCGTCGCGCAGCACCATCAGCTGCCGCAGGCTGCGGTCGAGCACCAGCTGCAGACCCTCACTGTTCATCAGGTCGGAGGGAATGCGGCTGAGGGCCACCGCATCGCTGATCTCCGGTGCTGGCGGCGGAATCGGATCCGGCTGACGGGCGTGGGCAGGGGCGGTGGGGGCGGCGACCCCGGCAAGGGCCAGCGCCGCCAGGGCGGCGCACACCCCGGGGCGATGCGACAGACGGGAAGGTGTCACAGCGAGGCTTGCACTCTGTCCAACTGCTAGCCAGTCCTGACCAGGCGGGCCACACCGGCCTCAGGGCAGCCAGGGGGCGTCAGAGAAATCGGGGGCACGCTTCTCCAGGAAGGCGTTGCGGCCCTCCTGGCCCTCCTCGGTTCGGTAAAAAAGATGGGTGGCCTGGCCCGCCAGCTCCTGAATACCCGCCAGCCCATCGGTTTCGGCGTTGAAGGCCGCCTTGAGGCAGCGAATGGCGGTGGGGCTGTGGCACAGCACCTCCCGGGCCCAGCGCACCCCTTCGGCCTCCAGCTCCGCCAAGGGCACCACCGCATTCACTAGCCCCATGGCCAGGGCCTGCTGGGCGTCGTACTGGCGGCAGAGGAACCAGATCTCGCGGGCCTTGCGCTGGCCCACCAGCCGAGCCAGGTAGCCGGCGCCGAAGCCGCCGTCGAAACTGCCCACCCGCGGGCCGGTCTGGCCAAACACGGCGTTGTCAGCCGCCAGGCTGAGGTCGCAGAGCAGGTGCAGCACCTGGCCGCCGCCGATGGCGTAGCCCGCCACCAGGGCGATCACCACCTTGGGCAGGCTGCGGATCAGCCGCTGCAGGTCGAGCACATTGAGCCGGGGCAGGCCGTCGTCGCCCACATAGCCGCCATCGCCGCGCACGCTCTGGTCGCCACCGGCGCAGAAGGCGTAGCCGCCATCGGGGGCGGGGCCGGCGCCGGTGAACAGCACCACACCAATGCGCGGGTTGTCGCGCACCCGTGAGAAGGCGTCGAACAGCTCGCTCACCGTCTGGGGGCGGAAGGCGTTGCGCTTCTCGGGTCGGTTGATGGTGATGCGGGCGATGCCAGCGTCACTGAGGTCGAACAGGATGTCGCGGTAGGAGCCCTGGGGCTGCCAGGTCAGCGCCGCGGTGTCAGTCGCCATGGGGGCCGCCGTGCAACCCCGCCATTCTGCGGCGCAGGTCCTGGCGCAGCCGGGCATCGGCCTGGCGGTTGGTGCGCAACTCCAGCAGGGCCAGGGGGTGGGGCAACGCCCAGCGGAGCCCCTCGGGCAACGCCTCGAGATCCCCTAGGCGCCGGGCGGGCACCCCATGGGCCTGGGCCAGGGCCAGCTGATCCACCGCCTGGGGCATGGCGAACAGGCGCTCGAAATCCAGGGGGCCGTCGGCGCGGATCGGCAACTGCTCGAAGATGCCGCCGCCGCCGTTGTCGATCAGCACCACGGTGAGACGAACGCCCCGATCCATCAGCTGCTGCCGCCACAACCAGCCATTGGAATCGTGCAGCAGGGCCAGATCGCCGGTCACCAACACCAGGGCACCACAGCCCAGGGCCAGACCGGCCGCCAGGGAGAGGGTGCCGTCGATGCCGCTGGCGCCGCGGAAGCTGATCAGGGGGCGCTGGGGCGCCTCGGCGGCGGCGAAGGATTCCCAGTCGCGCACGGGGCTGCTGCTGGCCAGCATCACCGGCAGCCCCGGCGGCAGCTGGCGGCTCAGGGCCCGGGCGATGGCGGGCTCGCTGGAGCCGCCGGCCAGGGCTTGATCCAGCTGGGCCTGGGCCGTGGCGTCGGCCCGGTGCCAGGGCTGGACCCAGGCGAGGCTGGCGGCGGGGGGCTGCACGGGCAGGGGCGGCTGGGCCTGCAACCACGCCACCAGCCCAAGGGCGTTGCGCTGGCTGACGCCGGCACCGGCATCGAGGTTGCGCGGGTCGGCCTCACTGATCAACAGCTGGGGGCCGGGGCAGGTGGCGATCCACTGCTGCAGCCGACGGCTGGCGGGCATGGGCCCCAGCCGCAACAGCTGCGGCGCCGGGGGCAGGGCGTGCCCCTCGGCCAGCAGCAGGTCGTAGCTGTGGATCAAGCGCAGCCCCGGCCAGCCCCGCAGGCCGGAGAGGCCATCGGCGAGCACGGGCCAGCCGGTGGCGGCCTGCCAGCGCCGCAGGGCCTCGGCGCAGGCGGGCAGATCCGACAGGGGTCCGCGCCAGGGACCCACCACCACCGCCCCCGGGCGGCCGGGATCCAGGGGGCTGAGCTCAGCGGGGACGGGAGCCGGAGCAACCGTGGGCGCGGGCAACGGCGCCGCTGCAGCCGTGGCCTGCAGGGCCTGGGCCAGCTGTTGCAGGTCGTCCACCGACCCGTGCAGCGGCTCCTCCAGGGGCAGGTTGAGGTGCACGGGCCCGGGGGGGCTGGCATGGCTGGCGCCCCAGGCCTCGGCAGCCAGGGCCTCCAGGGCGGCCGGCTCCATGGCCGCCAGGCCGCGGGGGTCGCCGCTGAGGCAGCGGCGGGCGCTGGGCTGCAGGAACCGCTCCTGGTTCACGGTCTGGTTGGCGCCGCAGCCCTTGAGCCGTTGGGGGCGGTCAGCGCTGAGCAGCAGCAGCGGGATGGCGCCATGGTCGGCCTCCACCGCCGCCGGCAGCAGGTTGGCCACGGCGGTGCCGGAGGTGGTGACCACCGCAGCGGCCAACCCATCGGCCCGGCCCAGGCCCAGGGCCAGGAAAGCGGCGGAGCGCTCATCCACCGCTGTGTAGAGCTCCAGGCCACCGCCATCCGGTGCGTGGCGCTCCAGCAGGCCGGCGGCCACCGCCAGGGGGCCGGAGCGGCTGCCGGGGCAGAGCACCAACCGGCGCAGCCCGCGGCGCTGCAGGGCCTGCAACAACGCCACCGCCGCCCGCAGGTTGTCCGCAGCGCTGCAGGGATGGGCGGGGGGAGGGGTCACCCGGTGGAGCGGTTGATCAGGATGTGGCGATCATGCTGAATGGTCCACCGCCATGGGGGAACGCCTCAAGCCCTGGCGCTCACTGCTGCTGTGGCTGGCGCTGGCGCTGCTGTTGCGTTGGGCGGTGCTGGAGCCGCGCTGGATCCCCTCGGGCTCGATGCTGCCCACCCTGCAGCTGCAGGACCGGATCCTGGTGGAAAAGCTGCGGCCCAAGCTGCGGCAGGCCCTGCCCCTGAACAGCATCGTGGTGTTCCAGGCGCCGCCGGTGCTGGTGGAGGCGGGCTACGACCCGAAGGCGGCCCTGATCAAACGGGTGGTGGGGGAGCCCGGCGATCAGGTGGAGGTGCGCGACGGCCAGCTGTGGCGCAATGGCATGGCGGTGGCGGAGCCGTGGCTGAGCGAAGCCATGGACTACCGCTTCGGGCCGGTGATGGTGCCGGCGGAGCACCTGATGGTGCTGGGGGACAACCGCAACGCCAGCTTCGATTCGCACCTATGGGGCCCGCTGCCGCGGCGGGCGGTGATCGGCACGGCGGTGCTGCGCTACTGGCCGCTGAACCGCCTTGGCCCGATTCGGTTCTCCACCCCCGCAGGCATCGATCCGGCCGAACAGCTGGGGTAGGGTGCATCCGTTCCGCAGCGCACAACGGGATGTTCAACCCGGAGTTCCTGACGAGCGACAGCGAGGCGATCAGCAGCAATTCGCTGATTCAGTACTTGCAGGATCAATCGCCGGACGTGCTGCAACGGGTGGCCCGCTCAGCCAGCGGCGACATCCAGGACATCATTCGCCACAACGTGCAGGGCCTGCTGGGCATGCTGCCCGGCGAGCATTTCGACGTGAAAATCACC
>Ga0310332_10081_pt1 | contig 26403 bp, 31 predicted proteins | sample LakMicSRFLOrngD5_FD_195546 | JGI IMG/M metagenome (GOLD analysis project Ga0310332, IMG submission 195546) | Enriched freshwater cyanobacterial communities from Lake Michigan, Michigan, United States - MI23.SRFL.Orng.D5 (v2) (version 2) | ecosystem: Environmental > Aquatic > Freshwater > Lake...
CCCGGCCGATGCGGCCCGGCTCGGCCAGGGCATCGAGCAGCCGCTGCAACGCCGTGGCCGCCGCCGTGGCCAGCACATCGCCCCGACTCACCAGCCGGGTGGCGATGCCGGTGCGCTCGAGCTGGCGCCGCAGCGCCTCGGCCTGCTGGTGGGTCCCCACCAGCAGGCACACATCCTGCGGGGGGACCCCTCGCGTCAGCAGCGCTGCGGTCTGGGCGGCCACCTCGGCCGTCAGACGCTGCTCAAGGGCCGTGCGGCTGGGGGCCTTGCTGCCGGCGGGCCGATCAGCGGCCAGCCACAGCAACTGCAGGGGCGGGTCCTGGGCCAGGGCCGGATGGGGGCCATGGCGTTGGCTTGAGGTCACCTCCGGCAGGGGCAGATCCGAACGCCGCAGACCCGGGGCCATCAACCGGTTGAGCGCCTCAAGCAGCGTGGCCGTGGTGCGGTGGTTGACCCCCAGCTGGCTGATGCCACGGGCAGCTTCGGCCTGCTGGCGGGCCCGCTGGTAGGTGGCCAGCTCACCGCCGCGAAAGCGGTAGATGGCCTGCTTGGGATCGCCCACCAGCACCACCCGGTGCTGCGCTGGGTCAAAGGCCGCCTGCAGGATGCGCCACTGCACCGGATCGGTGTCCTGAAATTCGTCGACCAGGGCCACGGCATAGCGCTGACCCACCCGCTGCAGCAGCGGCGTGCTGCGCTGTGCACCGGGGTCGAGGGCCTCGAGCAGCTCACCGAAACCGAGGCGCCCAGCCGCCTGCCGGCGACGGCGCAGCGCCTGGCGGCCCCAGTGGCAGCCATGCAGCAGCACCAGCTCGGCCGGGCCCTCGACCAGCCGGGCGATCGCCTCGAGCAGGGGCCGCTGCGGCAGGGATGGAACCGAGCCCTCGCTGCTGCGGGCCACCTTGCTGAAGCTGCCCGGATGAAAGTACCCACAGAGCAGCTCCTGCTCCAGCACCGCACCGTGGTCACCCCCCGGAGGCTGGGCGGCGATCCAGCCGTCGAGCTCGGCGCAGCGGTCCTTGCGGGGCTTGGGGCTGTAGGGGGTTGTGGCGCTGGCCCCGAGCTCGCGCCACTGGGCCGCCGCCGCGCAGAAGCTCGCCTCCAAAGCGCGGCCGTGCCCGGCCCAGAGCCCGACAAAGTCGCTCCAGGCCGATCTCCACATCGCCTCGAGCTGGGGAGCCAGGGGCGCGTCGACGTTGCAGCCCGGGGGCAGCGGGTCGAGCTGCAGGGCCGGGTCCCCATCCAGCGCCAGCAACAACGGCTCCAGCGCCACCGGCCCCCTGAGCCGCTGCTGCACCCCCGCCAGCAGCGGCAGCGGCAGGGCCAGCACCTGCTGCTGCCAGTAGTCGTGGGCGACCTGTCGCACCAGAGCGCTGCTGTCAGGGTCGAGCTCCAGGGCCGGAGGCTGGGCCGCCTCCAGGGCCTGGCGCTGCAGGGTGCGGCGACAGAACCCATGGATGGTGGTGATGTCGGCGGCATCGAGCTCCTCGAGCGCCAGCAGCAGGGGGGCGCGCAATGCCGCGCCCTGGGGAGCCATTTGTTCCAGCCAGACCGCCAGGGTGGTGTCGGGGGGCTGCCAGTCGGGGTTGTCCAGGCCCATCAGGGCCTGCTGCAGGCGCTGGCCGATGCGATCGCGCAGTTCGGCAGCGGCGGCCTCGGTGAAGGTGACCACCAGCAGCTGGCGCAGGCTGAAGCGCTGTTCGCTCAGGTAGCGCAGCACCAGGTGCGCCAGGGCGAAGGTCTTGCCCGTGCCCGCACTGGCCTCCAGCAGCCGCAGGCCCGGCTCCAACGAAAAGCCGTTGGCCTCAAACAGGGGCGCCTGGTTCATCGGCTGTGCTCCAGCAACGGCCCCAGCAGCGCAGCGGCCTGGGCCTGGGGGTCGCCGGCGGCGGCCAGCAGCTCGCGGCCGCTGAGCGCCCGGCCAAAGCAGAGGCTCTGCTCGGGCTCATCGCGCTCGCCGCGCTGCTGGGGTCCCCCCTCCCAGACGCTGATCGCCCGGCTCTCGCCAGCGTCCAGCAGGGCCCAGGCGGTCTCGGGCGGCAATGGCCAGCAGCGGCCGCGCCACTGGGCCCGCAGCCCCGCCAGGCGCTGCAGCTCGGCGCGGGCCTCGGCCTGCGCCGGCGGGTCGAGGCGGGTCTGCACACCAAAGCCCTTGCTGCCGCGGGCCACCAGGACCGCAGCGGCCGGCCGCTGGTCGCCGGCGCTGGCCAACAGCAGCTGCCACCACAACGCCAGGCTGTGACGGCTTCTGGCCGCAGCCGGGTGCAGCAGCACCAGGGTGTCGCCGCGCCAGAGCACGGATTGCTGCCACTGCTGCCAGCTCACCTGGCCCTGCCGCTCGGGGCCCAACGGCGCCAGGCTGGCCTCAAGCTCGCGGCAGCGGCGGGCCAGGGTGCGGGCTTCGAGGGCTCCACCTGAGCCGGGCGGCAGACGGCCGCTGCCGCGGCAGCGCGCCAGCCAGTCTTCGGGGTCGTCAAGACTGAAGCCCGCGCCATCGGCGAGGGCCTGGCGCAGCAGGGTCACCCGTTCGCGCTCGCCCAGGCTCGAGGCCTCGAGATCGTCGATCAGCTGGGCCCACTCCCGCGGGGCGAGGCCAAGCTCCCTGAGCCACTGACGCTGGGGGGCGAGAAGCCAGTCGACCAGATCATCGACGTCGTGGTCTGCCCCAGCATCAGGGCCCGTCGTGTAAGCCAGCGCCGGCACGGGTGCCAGCGCGCCTGGGTCATCGAGCAGGCAGCGGGCCCGCAACTGGCGCCGGTCACAGCTGGCCGGCGGTCGCTCGCCGCCGGGCACAAAGTTGCTGCGCTCCAGGGGGCCGGCGGCATGGTCGGCCAGCAGGGCCGCGCCGCCGCAGGGCAGCTGGGCCTGCAGCCAGGCCAGCCACTGGCTCACCGGGGTCGCCGGCGGCAGCGGTTCGCCGGTGCGCTCATCGCGGCTGCTCCAGGTGATCAGCAGGTGGTCGCGGGCCGACAACAGGGCCTCCAGCAACACGTAGCGGTCCTGGTCGGCGGGGTTGGGGTCCCCCAGCTGTCGCTGCTGCTCCAGCAGATGGAACCCGGGCCGCTGGGCCTGCCGCGGATACACGCCCGCATCGAGGCCCATCAGCACGATCACCCGATGCGGGATGGCGCGCATCGGTTCGAGGGCACTGATGGTCAGCGCCCCGCTGCGGTGGCCGAAGCGTCCCGAATCGGCCGCCAGCCGCTCCTCGAGCACCGCTGCCACCACCGGAGCCGCCAGCTGGAGGGCGCAACCGGCGGCGGCCTGCTGCCAGTCGTCGATGGCGGCCAGCAGCGGCGGCAGCTCCCAGGCCTGGTCGGCCATCGGCTCAGCGGCCAGCTCGTTGAGCAGGGCCCGCAGCAGGTCGGCCCAGGCCTCGCAGCTGCGGTGCCGGCGCAACGACGCCAGCCAGCGGCGCAGCCAGCCCAGCAGGTGCAGCCAGCGGCCCAGCAGAGCCAGGTCGGCAGCGGCCGCCGCCGGGGCCGTCTCGGCCGGTGCCAGGCCTGGCAGCTCGGGCAGCACCAACCCCAGCAGCAACCGGTCGATCACCCAGACCAGGCTGCCCACCTGGTTGCCACCCCGCTCGGCAGCATCGAGTCCCCAGCGAAACCCGAGCGCCTGCAGCTGACGGTGCAGGGCACTGATCTCGGCGCGATCGAGGGCGAAGGCCTGCTGCAGGCAGGTCCGCTCGAGCAGGGCCTCGAGACCCGAAGCGGTGAACCGCTCTCCCGCCAGCCTCAGCAGCTGGAGCAGGGCACGGCTGAGGTCGGCCTCGCCCTGCTGGCTGCGGTCGGTGAGTCGCCAGGGCAGGGCCACGCCGGTGGCTTCCGCATCCCCGAACACCGAAGCCACCAAGGGGGCATAGGCATCGACCTGGGGTGTCATGACCAGCACGTCGCGGGGCTGCAGCCGGGGATCGGCCGCCAGCAGCTGCAGCACCCGGTCGCGCACGATCTGCACCTGCCGCAGCCGTCCCGGGCAGGGATGAAATTCAACGGAGCTGTCGCCCGGGGCGCGCTCAAGGGCCAGGGGCCGATCGGGATCGGCCAACTGCTGCTGCAACTGGGCCAACAGGGGTGCCGGTCCCGCACCCGGATGGGCTGTGGCGGCGGCAAAGAACAGATCCCGCTCCTGCGCTGCACCGAGCAGGGTCTCGCCTGTGCCCTCGAGCAGCTGCTGAAACTCGGCACCGAGACGGCCAAAACGGGCCTCGAGCCCAGGCGCCTGCAGCAGCCAGTCGCCCTCGAGCGGCTGCTGCAGGGCGACCGCATCACTGAGCTGCCGGCGACGGGCACCGCAGCGCTGCCACAGGTCGCGGCAGGGCGTCAGAAGATACAGATCAACCGGAATATGGGCGCTGAGGGCCTGCAGCAGCTGCACCTGAACCGGTGCCATGGCACTGAGACCAAACAACCGCAGCCGACCGGGGAGGGCACCGGGCGCCGGGGCTTCCCGCTGCAGCATCGCGATGGCCCGCTGCACCCGCAACCCGAAGGGCTCGACGTTGAGCCGCTGGCGCAGCAGTCCGAGCAGCAACGGTTGCCAACCCTCGCCGTCGCCCTGCCACCAGGCCGCCAGCTCCCGGGGCCGGTAGAGCGCATAGTCATCGAAGGCGTCGGCAATGGCGCGGCCCAGCTGCCAGCGGCCCAGATCGAGCTGGGCCGGATCGCCGCCGCGCTGCTGCAGCCACTGCCGCAGCAGCGCCCCCTGGGGTGCCTCGACCACCTGGTCAAGCAGCTCCAGCACCGACCACACCAGCGTGGTGGCGCGCCAGGGATCGGCCTGTGCCGGCGCGTCATCGCCCAGAACGGCCGCCACCAGATGACGCAGCTGGGCCGCCGGAAACGGAAAGCGAAGGTTGGCGGCGATGCCGCCCAGCCCCACCGCCAGCTGCTCCCCCAGCCAGCGGCTGGTGGGCCAGGTGTTGACCACGACCTCAACCGATTCAAAGGGCGAGGGCGGATCAAGGCGCAACTGAACGGCCAGCAGCTCGGCCAGAAATTCAGCGCGATTTCCCCTGTAGACCGTTAGCAAGGCTGACTACCAGCAAAGCTGACCACCGCGAGCACGACAGGCCGTCAGCCCGTCGGTGCCGATGCGGCGAGGCTCCTCAGGCGCGGGTGCACGACACCGCCGAGGGGGGTCAGCCCCTTGACCTGGCAGACCTCGCCCGTTTCGGGGCAGTAGGCGCTCAGCATGCCGCCATAACAGGCGCCGGTGTCGACCATCACGATCGAATCGAGTCGCTGCACCGCCGGCACCGGGGTGTGACCCACGATCACCGTGCCGAAGCGACCGTCGTACGCCTGCCAGAAGGGCAGACGGATGCGCAGATGGGGCTGCCAGCTGAAGGGATCAAAGCCGGCATGGGTGGCGGCCCAGCCATCGCCCCAGTGCACCAGGGGCAGGGACGCGAGCCGCGGCAACCAGCTGCGGCAGAGGTGCTGACCCAGTTGGCGGTAGGTGTCGCAACCGGCCAGTCCGCTGGGGCCCTGCCAGGGTCCCCAGCGCAGGGACGCCACCAGATCAGCCTCGTGGTTGCCGCTCAACCAGACGGCCCGACCTGAAGCCACCAGGTCCCAGGCCAGTTCCATCGCCTCAAGAATGCGCGGACCCCTGTTGATCACATCACCGCACAGCACCAACCGGTCGCGGGCAGGGAGCAGGTCGACCAGGTCGCGCAACGCTGTCGAACAGCCATGGACGTCCCCGATGACCCAATGGCGGGGGGACTGGCTTGCGGGCGTCATCAGTTCGATGCGTTAACGCCACTCTGCCTGGCCGTCGGCCTGCCGTCAGCCAACCGAGGCCAGTGCTGCAGCCAACACACAGGCGTGATCAGGGCTACGGTCGGACGATTCAGCCATGCCCCGATGGGCTCAGACGCGCTCCAGAACCTGCCGGTCAGCCAACGGGTCAACGCCCTGGTCAAGGCCCTCAACGGCGCCCAACGCACCAATGAGGCCCTGGCCCGCTGCACCGATGGGGAAGCGATGCTCGATGTGCTGCTTGACGCCTCGGCCAAGCTGGGCCTGGGCCTGACCCGGGAACAGCTGGCCCAGACCCCGCCGATTCGCGATTGGGTGTGGTGGAAGAACAAGGACGCCCTGCTGACCATCGGCGACAACAAGCCCCGCTACCAGCAGGACGGCGGCCAGGGGCGCGATGGCGACGAGCCCCGACGCCGGTTTCTCGGTCTGTTCTGAGCGCCCCGGAGCAATCGGCCCTCAGGCCTGGGAGGCCAGGGCCTCGGGGATCGCGGCGGTCGGAGCCTCGAACTGGCCCTTGACCACGAATTCGAGCCGCAGCTTCAGAAACGTGATGAATTTCTCATCGGTCGAGACCACCGCCGCGGCGGGCCGGGGCACGGCCGCCAGCTGGGTGGCGAGCTCGGGGGCCTCCACAAACGCGGGACGCCTGACCAGCCAAAAATCAATGGCCTTGCCCTGCTCGCCGTAGTTGCGCACCCGCTCGCGCAGCACCTCCTCGAGGGGCTCTTCTTCAGTCAGAAAGGCTTCGCTGGCGGCAACAAAGTGGTAAGTGCTCATGGCTGGCGGCTGCCAAACAGGGGGTCGCGGCGGGGATTCTGGATCAACGCCTTCATTTCGCTCACCGCCTGCTGCAGGCCCACCGCCAGGGCGCGGGCCACGATCGTGTGGCCGATGTTGAGCTCCTCCATGCCTTCGATCGCCGCCACCGGCTCCACGTTCTGGTAGGTCAGGCCGTGGCCGGCGTTGACCCGCAGGCCCAGGCTGCGGGCCACAAACGATCCCTCACAAAGCCGCGCCAGCTCCTGGGGCTGCCGCTCCCAGCTGGCCTCGGCATAGCTGCCGGTGTGCAACTCGACCCAGCGGGCGCCGCTGCTGCGGCAGGCCTCGAGCTGGCGGCCATCGGCATCGACGAACAGGCTGACGCCGATGCCGGCTTCCTGCAGCCGTTGCACCAGCCCCGAGAGCAGCGGCAGCTGGCCCGCCACGTCGAGACCGCCCTCGGTGGTGACCTCCTGGCGCTTCTCGGGGACCAGGGTCACCATGTCGGGCCTGATGCCGAGGGCGATCGCCTCCATCTCGGGCGTGGCCGCCATCTCGAGATTGAGGCGGCTGCGCACGGTCTGACGCAGCAGCTGCACGTCGCGATCCTGAATGTGGCGCCGGTCTTCGCGCAGGTGCACGGTGATGCCGTCGGCACCGCCGAGCTCAGCCAGGAGGGCGTAGGTGACCGGGTCAGGCTCAACGGTGCGCCGCGCCTGGCGCACGTTGGCGATGTGGTCGATGTTGACGCCCAGGCTGGCCATGGTGCTCCGGTGGTGTGGCGATCCTATGGATGGTCACGGGCCCACCGCAGCGGCAGGTTGATCGCCGTAGGTTGCCCCAGCACTGCAACGGCGGGCCAAGCAACGATGGAGCCCCGGGCATCCCTGAGCCGCGAGCACCAGCTCTGCAATGGAATCAGCCCATGGCTTGCGCCCGTCGCCATGGTGGTCACCCAGGACCTGGCCCTGCCGGGGTACTTCGCGGGCATCACCGTGCTCGACCGGCACCATCTGCCCGCCAGCGGGCCTGTGCTGCTGGCTCCCACCCATCGCAGCCGCTGGGACTCCCTGCTGCTGCCCCACGCCGCCGGACGTCGCATCAGCGGCCGCGATTGCCGCTTCATGGTGACCCTTGATGAGATGAAGGGAGTGCAGGGGTGGCTGCTGCGCCGACTGGGCTGCTTTGCCGTGGATCAGAGCCGCCCGTCGATGACCACCCTGCGCTTTGCCGTCGACCTGCTCAAGGCCTCCCAGCAGCTGGTGGTGTTTCCGGAGGGACGCATCAAACGCGATGACCGGTCACCGATCCAGCCACAGCAGGGCCTGGCCCGGCTGGCCCAGCTGGCCGCAGGGCAGGGGGTCAGGGTCCCGGTGGTGCCCGTGGGCCTGGCTTACCAGCACCGTCCGGCCCGTTGGCGTGACCGGGCCGCCGTGTGCTTCGGCGCACCGCTGGCGGTTCTGGGGCGCGGCCGCGAAGGGGCCAGCGCCTTCAGCCTGGAGCTGGCCCGGGCCATGGAGGCCTGCGAACGGCGCGCCTGCGGCGCCATCGCCGCGCGACCGGCCCTGGCCAGCCAACCGATCGAGTCAACCTAAAGTCGGCCGATTCCTGCTTCGGTTCCTGTGCTTCGCCACCCCGCGCTTCGCGCCACAGCCCTGGCTGGTTTTCTGAGCCTGGGCGGCGCCACAGCCCTGGTGCAGCCCCTGGCAGCCCTGGCCCAGAGCGAACCGCCCAAGGCCCTCGAAGGCACCGGCAGCCCCTTCAGCCTCAGTGCCGTCAACACGCTGCTGGCCCGCGGCGACGCCGCGGCAGCCAACGGCAACCTCAACGAAGCCCGCCGTCTCTTCGACCAGGCCCGCGACGCCTGCCGTCGGTTGCTCGGCTTCTACCGCGATCTGAGCGGATCGTTCCGGGGTCTCGATGCCCGCATCCCACGCGAGATGGACAACAAGGGCCGCGACGCCCTCGAGACCATGGCACGGGCCAACCTGCGCCTGGCGGCCGTGTTCCGCCGTCAAAATCAACCCGAGGTGGCGGTGCCGCTGCTGGTCGAGGTGGTCAAGGTGATGACCCCGGCCAGCAGCGACGGGCGCAAGGCCTACCAGCAACTGGTGGAGCTGGGCTTCGCCACCACGCCCTACACCGCCGGCGCGGCGGCGACCGGCACCAGCGGATCGAGTCCCAACTGAACAGGCCGGCCAGGTCTTGGCAACCGGGCCTTACATTAGGCCTCCATCTTTTGGCGTGCATGGTCCAGCCTGATCAGGTGCGGCAGGCGATTCAATCGGCGCTGCCCGATGCCACCGTCGATGTGGAGGATCTCACCGGCGGCGGCGACCATCTGCAGGTCAAGGTTGTCTCCGGTGCCTTTGCCGGCTGCAGCCGGGTGCAGCAGCACCAGATGGTCTACCGGGCCCTCAAGCAGGAACTGGCCAGTGAGGCCATCCACGCCCTGGCCCTGCAGACCGCCACCCCCTCCTGACGCCCAGTCCCCTCACAGCCAGACCATGGACGCCCAACTCCAGCAACGTCTTGAAAGCCTGATCGGCAGCAGCCCGGTCTTCGTGTTCATGAAGGGCACCAAGCTGATGCCCCAGTGTGGGTTCTCCAACAACGTTGTGCAGATCCTGCACGCCCTGGGGGTGCCGTTCGAAACCTTTGACGTGCTCTCCGACATGGAGATCCGTCAGGGAATCAAGGATTTCTCCGAGTGGCCCACCATTCCCCAGGTTTACGTGAACGGGGAATTTCTGGGTGGCTCCGACATCCTGATCGAGATGTACAACTCGGGCGAGCTGCGCGAAAAGCTGGCGATCGCCCTGGCCTCCTGATCGCCCCAGGCTCAGTTGCGGCCCGTCTCAAACAGCGTGCGCGGATCACCGTCGGGCCCGATGAAACTTGAGGGATCGAGGATCCAGCGATCGATCAACTCTTCGAGCCTGCGCTGGGAGAGGGGGTCCAGCACCGCGGTGCGGCGCAGGGCATGCAGGTAGCCGTCGGCATAGAGCCGCAGCTCGGCCGGGCTGTGGAAGCGATGGGCCAGTTCCTGGCAGGCATCGCACAGCGACTGGAAGTGGCGGATCGCGTCGGGGTGCTGCAGGGCGGTCATGCCACGGATCTGACCTGAAGACCATTCTGGTGGATCGTCCCTCCATTGTGGAGCGCCGCGCCACGTGCCAGATGGAAAGGCAGCGCCTGATACGGGGTTGACCTGGCTCGGCCCGTTAGTTTGGTACGACACCTGGAACCCTGCGGTTCATTTTCATGGACCTGCCCCCAGCCAGTTCTGCGTTGTTGAACCAGCCCAAACGGGTGCTGGTGGTCGATCCCCATGCGACCCTGCGCACCGTGTTGGCCCAGCGGCTGCGGCAGGACGGCCACCTGGCCGCCGCCGTCGCCAGCGCTCGCGAGGCCATCGAGATCTGCCAGGACCAGTCACCCGATCTGCTGGTGGCGGCAGAGCTGCTCGAAGAGACCTCGGCCCTGCGGCTGGCGGCCCAGCTGCGCAGCCCGGTGATGGTGCTCACCGCGCGCTCCGGCTCGGAACCCGTGGTGACCCTGCTCGATGCCGGCGCCGATGACGTGCTGCGCAAACCCTTTGGCCTCGAGGAACTGGCCGCCCGCTGCCGCACCCTGCTGCGCCGCAGCGGCAACGGCCTCCAAGAGCGCGTCTGCGTGGGCCCCCTCGAGGTCCACGTGCTGCTGCGCCAGGTCACCCTGCGGGACCAGCCGGTGGAACTGAGCCCGCGGGAATTTGCCCTGCTGTGCGCCCTGCTGATGCCGCCGGGTGTGGTACGCAGCCGACAGGAGCTGCTGCGCATGGCCTGGCCACCGTTCAGCGGTGGGCCCCGGTCGGTCGACACCCAGGTGCTCACCCTGCGCCGCAAGCTCGAGCAGGCCGGCCTGGGCGAGGGCGGCGGCATTGAAACCATGCGTCAGCAGGGCTATCGCTTCAGCCTTGAAACCCTGCCATCGGAAGCCGACAGCAACGGCAATGGCCACGGAACCGGGGCCCCCATCACGTCGCTGGCCATGCCCTTGCCCTGAGCGGATGCCGCTCAGGGTGAAACGTCAAGACAGCCGAGGTAAAAGGGGCAGCGCCACCAGTTCGCCGGTCAGCATGAGCAGGCTCAGCACTGCAAGCAGCTGATACGTCCAGGCGGGCGTCAAGCGTTCCACAGAGCTGGTGTCGATGCCGGTGGCGGCTGCGAACCGCATCAGAAAGTCGTCGAAGCGGGCGATTCGCTGGGGCAAGAGAAAGGCCTGGCCCCCGCCCTGCTGACGCACGTAAAACACCCGTCCACCCTGGCTGGTCCCCACAGGGGTCAGACCGCCCACATGATCGAGGCGCAGGCTCCAGCCGCGCCGCAGCAACCATCGGCACCAGGTGGGATAGCCGACGCTGATCACCTCGGTGTCGAGCTGCACGATCTCACTGGTCAGCGCCAGCACCACCACCATGCCCAGAACCAGGGCGATCAGCAGGATCACGGCCAGCCCCGATGGAGCCAGCAAGGGCAGGGGCAGCACCAGCGCCAGATAAAGGCCGATCAGGGTGAAGCGGATCAGCGGCGCCATCCCGAAGGTGTTGACAGCAGTGGCGGTCGGTTTCACCGGTCGTCGGGCGATCCAGGCAGGGGCTCGATCAGCTGCGGAGGGGTGTAGCGGCCGGTGAACACCTCCTGCTCACGGCCTTTCCAGAACTCACCCAGACGCATCAGATCGGCATGGGCCTCGGCCAGCCTGGCCACATACTCACTGGGATCCATGCTGTCCTTGGCCTCCTTGAGCTTGGTGAGGCGCAGCATCTGCAACATCCAGGGCTTGCCCAGCTCACCGCGCTGTTCCAGGTAGCGGGCCAGCTCTTCGGAGCTGGGAGTGGCCGGGCCAGGGGCTGCGCTCATGTCCAGGTCCAATGCAGGCCGCCAGCCTATGGAAGCCGGCAGGCAGAGCGTGAGTCTCAGGCCGGCAGGGCCCAGGGGTTGAGGCCCAGGTCGGCACCGAGGCGGTGGGCGCAGGCAAAACCGCTGAACGCCACGGCGTTGAGGCCCTGCCCCGGGAAGCAGCTGTCGCCCACGCAGTAGAGGCCCCGCACCCCCGTGCGGTTGAACGGCATCGGCAACAGGCCCGGCAGCCGCAGCGCCGGGATCGGGCCATAGCTACCGCCCATGCGCCCCAGAAAGCGGCGGTGGCTGCGGGGGGTGCCCACCTCGCGGTGGCGGATCGCCCCCCTGAGCCCCGGCAGGATCGCCTCGAGCCGGGCGATCAACCGGTCGGCATCGGCCTGCTTCTTGGCCCTGTAGGCCGCAGGGGTGAGCTCCTGCCAGTGCTCCATGGCACTGGGGGTAAAGGTGTGGAGGATGTGGTGCCCCCCAGGCGCCAGCGACGGGTCAAGCAGGGTCGGCATCGACACGAAGATGACCCCCTGCTCGGCCTCCATCTCCTCCCAGCGCTCCAGCAGCAGGTGATGGCAGTGGAAGCCAGCGGGCACCACCGCCGCGTCGATCCCCAGGTGCAATGACAAAAACGACGGCGACGGCTTGTAGCGGCGCCGCCAGGTGGTCTCGGCTTTCGGAGTCTGCGCCAGGTCAACCAGGGGCTTCTCGATGGCCCCTTCGCTGCCCGGCTGCCCCCCGAAGGTGTCCCAGCGGGTGGCGTTGCTGACCACCCGCCGCGCCCGGATCTGCTCACCGCTGGCCAGCTCGACCCCCATGGCCCGGGCACTGGCCCCTTCGCCCGCGAGCAACACCCTGGTGACACGCGCCTTGTAGCGAATGGCGCCGCCATGGCGCTCGAGACCCGCCACCAGCTTGCGGGCGATGACGCCCACCCCTCCTTTGGGGTAGTTGATGCCGCCGGCATGGCGATCGGAGAACACCATGCCCGCATTGATCATGGGCGTGAGATCGGCCGGCATCACCGACCAGCAGAAGCACTCCATGTCGATGAAGCGCAGCAGCTGCTGATCCTTGATGTGGGCGCGAGCCACAGCACCAACGTTCACCGGCAGCCAGCGGGCCAGCCCCAAACAGGCCAACGGCGCCCTGAAGAACACCTTGGCCAGGTAGGCGGGGTCCTCGAGCGAGAGCAGCGGCATCGCATCGAGGCAGTTGAACACCTGCCAGCAGGTGTCATAAAAAGCGCGAATCCCCTTGCCCTCATGGGGAAACAGCCGCGTCAGCCGCGCCACAAAGCTCTCGTAATCGCGGTCGACCGCCACGTTGAGGCCGCCTGGCAGGTGGTACGCGAGCTGGGCGGGGTCGGGCACGGTCTCGCAGTGCTCGCCCACGTCGGCCAGGGCGCGGGTCAGCAGATTGGTGTGACCGCGTTCACCGAAGCCGAAGATCATCGAGGCGCCGACATCAAACGTGTAGCCGGCGCGCTCGAAGCTGCCGCCTGAGCCCCCCGGAATCAGGTAGCGCTCGAGCACCAGGGTGCGCGCCCCCTTGGCCGCCAGCTGGCTGGCGGTCACCAAACCGCCGATGCCGCTGCCAATGACGATGACATCCCAGTCATCAGAAAGGCTGGAGCTCACCGATGGGCGCTGCGGAGTCAGCCGACCCTAGGTGCCAGCCATCCTCACGCGTCCAGCCCCGAGCCCACAACCACCGGGGTCTCCGCCTGGGGTGGTGGTGGGCTCGCGCAAGCAGCTGGGCTGGGTCAGCAGCTGGGCTGGGGCGGTGGGGATGCAGATGGGGCAGAGCTGCCTTCTGCGGCGCCGTGGATCGGCGACTGCTTCAAAAGAGGCTTGAAAAACACGCCAGAAAACTGGCGGTTTTTTGGAGAGCCCGGCAGGGGGGAACGCCGGCGAACACCACTGAGCACAAACCATGGTGACCTGCCTACGCCAGGCGCACGCAGGTCACACCGGCCGCTGCGTCGCTCAGTCGCGAGCCTTCCGCGTGTGCCACTCCAACGTGCGCCGATCAACCTGCCACCAGCACGGCTCGCTCCGATGCACCCATGGCAAACGGTGCCAGATCGGCCAGGGCGCGGTCGCGGTAGGCGCCATAGCGACGGCGCTTGTCACGAATGCGCTCGGCCAGCTCAGGCAGCAGCCCGAAGTTGGGCGGCATGGGCTGGAACTGGCCCCGTTTGCCGCCTGCGCCACAGGGCGCCTCGGCCACGAAATGTGTCAACGCGCCGATCATCGTGGTGGGCGGCAGCTGCAGGGGATCGAGCCCCCGTGCCAGCCGCGCCGCGTTTGTGCCCGCCAGCCAGCCGCCCGCCACAGCCGCCGCATAGCCTTCGGTGCCGGTGAGCTGGCCGGCGGCCAGCAGCGTGGGCCGTGCCCTGAACTGCAGGGTGGCATCGAGCAGCTGGGGCGACTCGAGAAAGGTGTTGCGGTGCATCACGCCGAAGCGCACGAAGCTGGCGTTCTCGAGGCCAGGAATCAGCCGCAGCACCCGCTGCTGTTCGCCCCATTTGAGGTTGGTCTGGAAGCCCACCAGGTTCCAGAGACGGCCATCTTTGTCTTCCTGACGCAGCTGCACCACCGCATAGGCGCGGTTGGCGCGGCGCACATCGCGGTCGTTGACATCGCCCCAGCGCGGGTCCCACAGGCCGATGGGCTTGAGCGGCCCGTAGCGCATGGTGTCGTCGCCGCGGCGGGCCAGCTCCTCGATCGGCAGGCAACCCTCAAAGAAGCTGGCGCTCTCTTTGTCGAAATCCTTGAGCTCGGCCTGCTCAGCCGCCAGCAGCGCCTCGCGAAAGGCCAGGTACTGACCCTTGTCCATCGGGCAGTTGATGTAGTCGGCGTCGCCCTTGTCGTAACGCGAGGCGCGAAACGCCACCGTCAGGTCGATGCTCTCGCCCTCGACGATGGGGCTGGCGGCGTCAAAGAAATGGCAATCGTCGCGGCCGGTGAAGGCCCGCAGCTGCTCGGCCAGGGGCTCGCTGGTGAGGGGCCCTGTGGCCAGCACGGCGATCTCACCCGGGTCCGGCAGCTGGGTGTGCTCACGCCGCTCCACCGTGACCAGCGGGTGCCGCTCGAGGGCAGCCGTGAGGGCAGCGCTGTAACGACCCCGGTCCACGGCCAGGGCGCCACCGGCGGGCACCGCATGGGCATCGGCGGTGCCAATCACCAATGAGCCCAGACGCCGCAGTTCTTCCTGCAACAGACCGGCAGCCCGGTCACTGCTCAGGGCGCCAAAACTGTTACTACAGACCAGCTCGGCAAACTCACCGCTGTGGTGCGCAGGGGATTGCCGCACGGGGCGCATTTCCACCAGGGTTACGGGCACCCCGGCGCGGGCGATCTGCCAGGCAGCTTCGGTACCGGCCAGGCCGGCACCGACGACCAGCACCATCAGGCGGCCCGGCCGCGCTTGATGAACAGCTGCAACTGACCCACGGCGGCGCGGCCGATGTGGAACACGGCCCAGCTGGCAGCCAGAACGACCGGAGCAGCCACCAAGATCAGCCGAGCGTCCATGGAAATGCGCAATTCAGTGCGGCGATCTTAAGGACTGCAGCCGCCCGGCGCCGATCCCCACGGCAGATGGCAATCAACTGAAGCCAACATCACGTGAAGCCAGGGTCCATGCTGCGGCCGGCATGGGCCATGGCCAGCTGGCTATAGCGGCGGGCGTGCTGGCGCTGCTCGGCGATGGCCTCGGGGCTGAGCTCGCGCTTCACCGTTGCCGGAGCCCCCATGACCACAGCCCCTGGGGGCACGTCTCTGGTGACCACCGCCCCGGCCGCCACCAGGGCCCCGGCGCCCACCGTGACGCCGTTGAGCACGATCGCGCCGATGCCGATCAGGCAGCCGTCTTGCAGGCTGGCTCCGTGTACCACCGCCCGATGGCCGATGGTCACATCGGCTCCGATGGTCACCGGAAAGCCCGGATCACCGTGCAGCACTGCCCCGTCCTGCACGTTGCTGCCAGGGCCCACAACAATGGCGCACACGTCGCCGCGGGCCACCGCCGTAGGCCAAAGGCTGGCGCCGGCCGCCAGCTGCACATTGCCGATGACCACAGCGGTCTCGGCCACCCAGGCGTCGGCGTGAATCTGGGGCTGGGGCCAGGGCAAGGCGGTCATGAGGGAGGGCAGCGCCGGGTGGGCAGCGTCGGGTGATACGTTCAAAGGGTGGCCCACCGCGCCACACCCAGGCGCCTGGCGTCCGGGCGGGTCGTTAGCTCAGCGGTAGAGCACTCGGCTTTTAACCGATTGGTCCTGAGTTCGAATCTCAGACGACCCATTTTTTGAGATGCCTGAGCCAGCAAGGCTTACGCCTTCTGCTGCAAGGGATCTTGGGTCGATGGATCGGCAATCTTCAAAGACGGAATGAGTCCGGAAAGATTCGCTGAAAACCCCAGTTGTTTCGTTTCCTTGGGACAAGTCCCAAGGAATCCAGTTCGTCTTATTTGCTGAGACGGGCGAAGTCCCTTGGGCGTGATCGGTGGGAACCCTCTCACTAACGATGCGTTCCCCATGGCCACGATTCAGAACCCCATGCAGCGCTGCAATGCCGTGCTGCGCGCCTTCGGTGCCCGCTACCGGCTTCGGGAGCACCGACGGAGCCCGTGGATCACGGTTTACCAGCTCAACAACGGCGGCAAAACCCGCGAACAAACCGTCAGGGGCTACGCCGCTAACGACCCCCAGGCGATCGAGGCCTTGCAGGATCTCCTGGTTGAGGCCACCAGAGCGGGTACCAGTGCTGTGCTTCCCGGTGGTCAGGAGGACCTGGCTGCCGGCTCTCTCGACAGCCCGTGTTGGCCGGAGATCTGTCGTGCAGTGGTCGCCTTTCAGCGGGGCCAGGGGGTGAACATGAATCTGGTGGGCCCGTTCAAAGGCAAGGGCTACTTCTGTTTGCTGCCGGCCGATCGGCCCGCCACAGAGGAGGACGTCCGCCGTTTTGCGTTGCACACCACCGAGAGCCTGAAGCAGCGGCTGGAGGACCCAACTGCTTCCTTGATCCTCATGCCCACGCACCGCCAGGGCTTTCGCCAGAAGCGGGAGGTGGTGTCGCTGTTGCGCCGCGCCGGGTTTGGCTCCATCGCACCGCAGTCCCTGAGCGACGAGCTCAGGGGGATGGTGAACCGCAAGAAGCTGGCCCTCTTAGCCGCCAGTGAGTCACGCCGCCGCATCCCCAGCACCGATGCCATTCAGACCTGGCTGGATCTGGTGAACCAGGAAGACCCACTGTGGGGTTGGGTGTTCGCGATGGTGGCCACCTATGGGCTTCGGCCCCATGAGGTGTGGCACATCGCCGAGCTCCCCGATGACCAGGGGTTGATCAGCATTGGTGTCGCTGCTCGCCACATCAAGGTCACCAAGACGGGGTTTCGGGTGGCCTTGCCGCTGCCGGCCAGCTGGGTGGAGCGCTATCAGCTCGGAGGCACCAACGGTGAGCAACGCCTGGAGCAGCTGCGCAGCCGTTATGCCCCCAAGTTCGTCAATGAGGAGGGGGAGCCATTTGATGTCGAGCGCGATGTGGTCAAACGCTGCGACAACAACGAACGGCTGGGAGCTGTGTGCTGCCACAAGCTGCGCAGCTCCGATGCCAAGGCGGAGTTTGAGCTCACAAACAAGCTCTACGCCTGGGTGGAAACAGCCCCGGCACAGGGCAGCCGCAAAGCGCAGAAACGCAAGGAGCGCTGCGTCCCCTACGACCTGCGCCATGCCTATGCCATCCGAGCGCGGCAAACCACGACCTGGAATTACGCCGATGTGGCGGCGGTGATGGGCCACAGCCCAGAGGTGCACCGCCGCACCTATCTCAGTGAAATCAGTGGAGAGCAGACCAAGGCATCGGTGATGCGGCGCATGCTCGGCGCCCAGAGCAACCCCTGAGCCGAGCCTCCCGCGAACGGTCAACCCAACTGCAGCAACAAAGGGGGGCGTCGCCCCCCTCGTTCATGCCTGGGGCCCGTTCAGGGCCGCGCGGCAGGCTGTTGGCGACCAGAGGTGATCAGAGCGTGGTGCTCCTGGGTTCTTGCGCACCCAGTGCAGGCCCTGGCGGAGCACCCGGCGCTGTCGCCAGCGGTAGAGCGTGGTGCGGCTGATGGCCAGTTCTGCGCAGAGCTCTGGGGTGCTGATCCAACGGTCAGCCTGGCCAGCCATCAGTTGGCTCTGCCAAGGGCCAGCTCACAGCGCTGCAGGTGCCAGAGCAGATGGGATCGCGTGCTGGCTGGGTTCTTGGCCACCACGTGGCGGCCGTTTTTGAGCAGTCCGGCCTCGCGGATGGAGAACAGCGTGGAGCGGCTGATCGCCAGCTGCTGGCAGAGCTCAGCGGTGCTGAGCCAGGGCTGATGGGACATGGCAGATGTTGCAGACAACGCTGTGACCGCGGCCAACAGCGCCGGAGGCTAGGGGGACCATCGGGTCGCCTTAGTCATCCCAAAGCCCCATCCGCTCAAGCCAGCCATCGGACTGCTGAAAGCTCCAGCCGTGCTCGGCCACCAACAGATCGGCGATGGTGACCATCACATCAAAGCTTTCGTTGTCGTAACCGCCCCTCTCAAGAGCAGCTGTTCGCAACGACTCGCCGAGCTGGAGGAGGTCCAGCTCCGCCAGGAGGTCGCACTGCTCAAATGCGGCCCAGGCATGGAGCTCCTGGCGGATCGGTGGCCGCTGCTCAGGGGGAGGCGGGAGCAGCCAGCTAAGCAGCCAGCGACGCAGGCAAAGAACAAAGGGCACAGGGCATTGAGTGGGGCCCCATAGGGTTCCAATGCAGGGCCATGGCGCCACCAGCCAATCGCAACCGCCATGGCTAAGAAGGCTTTAGGGCAACAACGGCCATGGAACTCGAGCTGCCATTGGTGGAGCCCAGGTACAGCGTCTGGGATCAACGCGAGGAGTTCCTGCTGCTGCCCGGTGATGGCCTGATCCTGGTGAGTGGTGAAGGCCGGCTGGTGTTCTTTGACAGCCGGGCACGGCTGCTGTTTGGGCCCGCCAGCAAAGACTGTTGCGGTGGGCCGCTGGAGGGCGTTTGGCCCGAGCTGGCGGAGCTGCTGGAGCACTTCACCGTTACGGTCCGCGAGAAGGGTCCGGTCGACACCAGCGCCAGTTATGGCGGTCGTCCCCGAGCCGTGCGGCTGTTCAGCAGCGACGACGGCATGGGGGTTGTTCTGCTGGGTCAGCGCACCGAGCTGGCCTGCGCGGCAGCCGAACAGCTGCTGATGCACCAATGGATCCTGGCGACCGTGCGCGATGCGGTGATCGTGACCACCGCCGAGCCGATTGGTTCGCCGGGGCCGGTGATTGTGTACGCCAACGCGGCCGCTCAACGGCAGACGGGCTACGCGATCACTGACCTGCTTGGGCGCAGCCCCCGGATCTTCCAGGGCCCCAAGACAGACACCAAGGCGATGCAGAACTTCCGCGAGGCCATGGCCCACTGGCAACCGCTGCGGGAGGTGGTGCTGAATTACCGCAAGAACGGCAGCACGTTCTGGGTCGAGATCGACATCACCCCCCTGGCCGACAGCGATGGTTGGCACACCTACTGGGCCTCGGTTCAGCGGGAGTGCCGACCGCCCAGCCGCTGAAGCACCGCAGCCGATCACATGCCGCATCCCGCTGCAGTACCGGAAGAGGAACGCCCCAAGGCCCTCCGGCGACTGAAAAGCGCCTTGCCTTGAATTGAGGGGAGGCTAGGAGCCTGTTGCGCGTAGATCAGCACCCACGCTCTCCACAGACGACCTGAATTCTGCCCAGACCGCTGTGACAGCAATGGTTCTGGGCGAGACAATGGGTCATGCAGAAGCCCAAGTCATTCAGGCCCTGGCAGCCGGAGCAGACCACCCTGCTGCCGCCATCGCCGCGTGATTGGCTGGCCGAGGACCATCAGGTGTATTTCCTGCTGGACCTGGTGGATGAGCTGGATCTTTCTGAGGTCCTGATCCCTGCTCAAGCCAAGGATCCCCGTGGGGAGAAAGGGTTTGACCCCAGGATGATGACGATGCTGCTGCTCTATGCCTACTGCGTAGGCACGGTGTCATCCCGGAAGATCGAACGGGCCTGCTACGAGGACCTGGCCTTTCGCGTGCTGACCGGCAACCAGCAGCCCGACCACAGCCGGATCAGCGAGTTCAGGCGCCGCAACCTCGATGCCCTCAAGGGCCTGTTCGTTCAGATCCTGCGGCTGTGCCAGAAGGCCGGCATGGTCAGCCTGGGTCATGTGGCACTGGACGGCACCAAGGTCAAGGCCAATGCCTCCAAACACAAGGCCATGAGCCACGAGCGCATGCTCAGGGCCGAGAAGGAGCTGGAGAAGGAAATCAATGCCTTGATGCGCCGGGCCGAAATCCTGGATGCCCAGGAAGACCAGCGCTACGGCAAGCGCAAGCGCGGCAGTGAGCTGCCTGATGAACTGCGCCGCCGCCAGGACCGCCTGACCAGGATCCGTAAGGCCCGCAAGGAGATGGAAGCCGAGACCGCTGCTGCCGCAGCGCGTCAGCGGCAACAGGACGCCCAAGAAGCCAGGGCTAAAGCCACTGCAGCGCAGGAGGCAGATGCACCAGCAGCGGAGCAGGTTGAGTTGAACGAGAAAGCTGAGGCAGCAGACACCAAAGCCAAGGCAGCTCGCGACAAGGCGATCGCTGCTGCAGAGGACGCGGGGCTGGACCCACCGAACCTGGAACCACTGGCAGCAGAAGCCATGCCTAGACGAGGCCTGGCTCGTAAGGCCGATGGATCACCCCTCAACAAGACGCAGCGCAATTTCACTGACTCCGACAGCCATTTGATGCAGTCCGGCGGCAGCTACTTGCAGGGCTACAACTGCCAGCTGGCGGTGGACCGTGACCACCAGGTGATCGTGGCCGTGGGCGTGAGCAGCCAGGCGCCGGATGTCGAACACCTGGCACCAATGGCGGCGCGCATTGCGGCGAACACCGGCTCGATGCCTGTGGTGATGACACTCGATGCGGGCTACTGGAGCGAGTCCAACGCGCAGCACTGCGAGCAGCGCGGCATCGATGCCTACATCGCTACAGGTCGACTGCCGCATGGTCAGCCGCCACCGCCCAAACGAGGGCGATTGCCCAGAGATGCTGACGCCAAAACCCACATGGCCCGCAAGCTCAGATCCAAAGCCGGCCAGGCGATCTACGCCCAGCGCAAAACGATCGTCGAGCCGGTGAACGGTCAGATCAAGGAGGCCAGGGGCCTGCGCAGCTTCCTGCTCAGGGGCCTGAAGAAGGTCGATTCCGAGTGGCACCTGATTGCTGCCAGCCACAACCTGCTCAAGCTGTTCCGGTTCAGGCGATCGCAGCAGGCCCTATTGGAAGCAACGGGATGAGGAGCCCCACCTTTCGCCAGTGAGGCCACCCAGCAGCTCCGTATCGGCTGCACCGCGGTCGCAGTCAGTTTGGCGATGGATGGCAGCCAACCAGAAATTCGCCGCCGTCGCGAAGTTGGTGCTCTATGAGCAACAAACTCCTAGCTGAGCGGAGGATCCCTCAGGGGTCAGTGACATCGCGGTGGAGCAAAGAACCCTTGAGGTTTCCGGCACAGGCCGGCAGGCAAGGCAGGATCGGGCCATGACACACCCGCAACCTGAGCTCACACCCGACGACTGGTACCGGATCTGCGATGCGCTGCGCTATCTGGGCCGCGATCTGCACCACCGCTCCTTTGCGGTGTCGGCTGAGCAGTGCTTGGGTGGCCCCTGTCGATCAGGCGGATTGAACCCAGTTCGCCAAGGCCAGTCCCTCCACCCTGGCGAATTCACGTGTGTTATTGGTGACCAGCGTGCTCTGCTGGCTGATTGCATGGGCCGCGATCATCGTGTCCAGCCATCCGATCGGGCTGCCCCTGCGTTCCAGTTCGGCCCGCAGGTCGCCATACACCCAGAGCGCCGCTTCATCAAAGGGAAGAATCACAAGCGGAGCCAGGAACATCTCCAGGGCCTGCCGGTTGCGGGTCGATCCGCTTTTGGCGACGCCATAGGCCAGTTCGGCGGCGACCACGCTGCAGATCCCGATCTCCCCCATCCGGTGCTGCCGGAATTTCTCCAGAACCGCCGGAGGTCTGGTGTTGATCACATGAATGCAGATGTTGGTGTCGAGCAGGATCACGGTTGGATCGAGTCCCGCTGCTGCGCATCGGGCTGCTGTCGTTCCATCGTGAAGCCGGGCTCAAAGCTGGCCAGACCGGCTTCCATGGTCCCCCACGGATCATCGATCGGAAGGAGCAACACCCCGTTGCCGAAGTGCTTGACGGCCACCTTGCTTCCCTGGAAGCGGTAGTCCTTGGGAAGCCTCACGGCCTGACTGCGGCCTGAACTGAACAGCCGTGCCGTGTCCATGGCCCACCCTGCCTGCTGGTATCTACCAATGGTAGGCACCGCTAGTGACGCCGGAACCCAATGCGGCTCTTGGTTGATGCGCACCATGGATTCCCGCCGGCTGATGGTCTGGATCTCCACCGGGATCAGGGGTTTCCAGGGCGCCACGCTGGCTTCGACCTGTTCAGCTGAAGAGGGCGCTCAATGGCGTCGCACTGGCCAAACGTCTTGGCGCCTTTGATTACCAGATCACACGGCAACCGACAGCCACATGCGCCTGACGCGGCAGGCGCCTACAGGCCAACAACACATCACCATCGCTGCCCACAAACTCCTGAGGGTTTGAACCTTGCGGCAGATCCACAAGAACATCGCTCAGCAATACGACATCGCAATCGAGGCGCTGCTCGATCAGCTGGAAGCCTGATCAAGAGAATCAGGACTCAGCGCACCACAAGCACCGGGCAGGGACTGGTGGCCAGCACCTTTTGTGTTTCGCTGCCCAGCAGCAGTCCCTCAAGACCTCGCCGGCCGTGGGAAGCCATCACGACCAGATCGCACCCCAGTTCGCGGGCGGCGGTCACGATCGCGGCGTGGGGTGAGGCGTGTTCAACCGCCTGCTGACCGGGCTCCAAGCCGGCATGCCGCACCTGGGCCAATGCTTCGGTCATGATCCGCACGGCGCTCTCGCGGCTGGCCTGCAACAGGTTGTCGATGGTGGCCGGATCGATCGCATCGCCCAGGCCCAGGATCGGCAGCGGCCCCGGCGGCCGCGCATGCAGCACCGTCAGCCGCGCCCCCAGGGCCCTGGCCAGGCCGATGGCCTGATCAAGGGCCCGCACCGACAGCTCGGAGCCATCGGTGGGCACCAGCAGGTGGGTGTAGGGCATGGCAAGGGGCAGCAGCTACCCCTGGTTTAAGCAGTCCAGGGGGCTTTGGCGGTGCAGGGGCCTGGCTATCACGACGCGGCCCAGTCCTCTAGGCGCAAGCCTTCGATGCGGGGGAACCCGCTGACGTGATGGCTCACCAACGTGGCATCGAGCGCCAGGGCATGCGCGGCGATCCACAAATCGTTGGCACCAATGGGGGTGCCCCAACGTTTCAAGGCGGTGGCCTGTTGGGCGTCATGGCGGCAGATCGCCTGTCCCTCTGGATAGAGAACCTTGACCTGGCGCGCCAGCTGATCGAGCTGCCGCAGTGTGGCCTCACGCCGCTGGCTGCCTTCGGCGCCCTGCAGCAACTCTGCCCAGGTGACGAATGACATGGATAGACTGTCGCCGGGGTCAAGGGCGTCAAGACGCGCGGCGACCTGAGGCGGCTGGTTCTTGATCAGATCGATCAAGATGTTGGTGTCCAGCAGGACAATCACAGCCGTTCCCTGTCCTGCACAGGCAACTTCTGGGCCTGCTGCTGCTCCAGGGTCGCAACGAAATCAGCGTCGAAACCCGCGAGCGTCTGCAACAGCGCCTGCCCACGACGTTCGGGGCAGGGATGAATCAGCAGATCGCCATCGGCGGTGCGACTGACCTGCACGCGATCGGTGCTGAGTCGCAACGCGGCCGGTATGCGGACCGCCTGGCTGTTGCCGCTCATGAACACGCGACTGGTAATGGACTCCATCACCACGCCTCACCGTGCATATATCGAAATATGTGCGCTGTTCATGGTGATGGCTTCGACCTGGCCTGACTGTTAGAAGGGCACCCCCGCCATGGCACCCCGCCGAAAATCGGCAGGACTGCAGCCGTACTGCCGTGCAAACGCCTGCCGCGTTGATGCCGAGTCACTGAGCTGCAGCCCCACCAGCAAGCCCCCCAGCGAGCGACCCGCCAGCTCAGGGTCGCGCAACTGCTGGGCCAGCTGCTCAAAGCTGATTTCGCCTTCGCACAGCTGCTGATAGAGCTCACCGATCAGGTCGCCATCGCTGCACGCCAGGCGCCAGAAAGTGACTGGCCACCCTGGCGGCAACCTGCTGCTGACGCAGCACCGCAAGCACCGCCTCGGATGGCTCTGGAATCGCCACCATCAGCTGGTCGCGGGTTGCCTCGCGACGGGCGGCCTCGAGCAGGCCCCATCGAGCAAGGTCGGTTGCGCTGTAGGTCTCAGGGTTACCCATGGGCGCGTGATTAGTGCAGCGGATCACTGATTGCCAGCAGCAGTGCAAAGGTGGCCAGCGGGCTCGAGGCCAGGAAAGCTGCCATGGCGTCTAGGCCGACCGGGGCCCTTTCCAGCCCGCCAGATGGGCCGCCGCGCTGGAGCGGGCCAGGGCGCGGGCGGCCGGCAGGGCCGGTTCGAGCCGCTGCGAGCTGAAGGGCGGCAGGGTGCGGCTGCGCAGCCAGGCGCCCCAGCGAAACTCGTGGAAGGGGATCAACGGCGCCGCCTCGATCACCTTGTCCTTCTTGAGCTTCCAGACCAGGCTGCGGTAGGGGTCATCCTGCAGACCCAACAGGTTGGCGGGCAGATCCGCAGGGTTGAACGGCCCCAATCCGCGGCCGTCATAGAGGTACAGCCAGCCGCGCTGGTGCAGCTCCGCCAGCACCGCCGCGCGGTCATCGCTGTCAACCTGCAGGGCCACATAGCCGAAGGCGATGGCCTCGGGCTGAATCGCGATCAGGGCCCGCAGGCGGTGATGGCGGTCAACCATCCACACCGCACCGCTGCGGCTGCGCACCAGCGGCACTGGCTTGCTGGCCAGATAGTCGCGCTGCTGGGCGGGATTGTCGGCGCTGAAGTCGGCGATGCGGCTGGACACCTCGGCCAGCCCCACGCACAGCTGGGTGGGCTGCAGGCTGGCGATCGGCAGCTCGAGCAGCTCCTGATCCGGACCCGGCGGCGGTAGCGGCTGGTAAGGAGGCAGGCGCAGGGCCATGGCCGCAATCAACGCCTGAGCATCCTGGCCCAGATCCGGGCCCGAATCGGGCCACTGGCAGTCATAGGGTCAATGCTGATACCAGCTCCCATGCCTGCAGCCATCTCCGACCTGAACCAGGGCGCCGCTGGACCGATCGGTGTGCTGATCTGCGGTCACGGCAGCCGCAACCGCCTGGCCGTCGACGAATTCGCCCAGCTGGCCGAGCGGGTGCGCCAGCAGCTGGCGCCGGTGCCGGTCGCCCACGGCTATCTCGAATTCGCCCGGCCGATCCTGCGCGACGGGCTCGAGACGCTGCGCCAGCAGGGTGTGGGCCACGTGCTGGCGGTGCCGGCCATGCTGTTTGCGGCGGGCCATGCCAAGAACGACATCCCCTCGGTGCTCAACACCTATGCCGCCGAAACCGGCCTGCGGGTCGACTACGGCCGCGAGCTGGGCGTCGATCTCAAGATGATTCAGGCCGCCGGGGCCCGGGTGCGCGAGGCGCTCGATCAGGCCAACGCGCGCCAGGCGATTCCCCTGCACGACACCCTGCTGGTGGTGGTGGGCCGGGGCTCGTCGGATCCCGATGCCAACTCCAACGTGGCCAAGGTGACCCGCATGCTGGTGGAGGGCTTCGGCTTCGGCTGGGGCGAAACCCTCTACTCAGGTGTCACCTTTCCGCTGGTGGAACCGGGCCTGCGCCACGTGGTGCGCCTGGGCTTCAGGCGGGTGGTGGTGTTCCCCTATTTCCTGTTTTCGGGGGTGCTGGTGAGCCGCATCCGCCAGCACAGCGAGCGGGTGGCTGCCGACCATGCGGAGGTCGACTTTGTGCACGCCCCCTACCTGGGCGAGCACCCGCTCGTGGTGGACACCTTTGTGGAGCGGGTGCATGAGGTGGTGGCCGGCGAGACGGCCATGAACTGCTCGCTCTGCAAGTACCGGGCCCAGGTGCTGGGCTTCGAACTGGAGGTGGGCGCGCCCCAGCACAGCCACCACCACCATGTCGAAGGCCTCTGCGAGAGCTGCGATCTCTGCGAGAACGAATGCACCGGCGCCTGCCAGCCCGACGGCATCCCGATCCCCCTGGGGGGGCACAGCCATGCCCATGACCACAGCCATCACCACACCCCCTATCCCCATGCCGAGCATCCACTGGGGCCCAGCACCCTGCGCAGCCGGCGCGAGCATGAAGGGACGTGACGCCCGAAGCTGAAGCTTTGTGGGTGAAACGGGCCAGCTTGTCCGTCTCAAAGCGGCCCGGGTCTCAAGGGATTCAGCGACATCAGCCCTGCTGATCAATGGTCACATTCCCCACCGCGATCCTGTTTTCCCCAGTTCTGAGAGGGTTTTTCCACAAACAAGACGGTCTGAACCGGTGTGCAGGGGCGGATCTGGGGAATCGCATGAACTGTTCAAGCCTCGCTTGACAGGCGCCTGAGGCCCAACCAATGGCCCGGGGTGCGCCAGATGACGAGCCGCGGAAGCCTGCGCTACCAGGCAATCTCATGCTGACGCAGCTTGGTTCTGAGCTGGAATGCCCGCTTTGACGATGCCCCCGGGCGCGTGGCCTACTGATCCCATCACCCGTTGAACCACGACGTCGTTATGGGGCCTGAGCGTTTTCATCTGCAGCGCTGCATCGACCAACCACCCGCCCGCACCCACGCCAAGAGCCCCAGCGCCCGCCCGCAGAACGCGCCCCCCCAACCCCCCCCCCGCGGGAGGCCAGCCCCCCCCCAGGCGCCGCCGGGAGGCCAACAGCGCGAAAGCGGGGTGGCCGGGGT
>Ga0310332_10083_pt1 | contig 26114 bp, 27 predicted proteins | sample LakMicSRFLOrngD5_FD_195546 | JGI IMG/M metagenome (GOLD analysis project Ga0310332, IMG submission 195546) | Enriched freshwater cyanobacterial communities from Lake Michigan, Michigan, United States - MI23.SRFL.Orng.D5 (v2) (version 2) | ecosystem: Environmental > Aquatic > Freshwater > Lake...
GACTTAGATATTCGCTTCGTCTTTCAAGCACCCTTTAATAAAATCTACAAAGGGTCCAAAACCACCTATGCGAAGTGGTGCGATAAGCACGGCTTTCCATGGACTTCATACACCGAAATTCCACTCAAATGGCTCACCTGACTTACGGTACTCCCGAATTTTACGCTGAACAATTCAGTGACATTATTGCTGATGTAGACGCTGAAACCCCAGCAACTGCAGAAAACATTCTGAGCGGTTTTTATATCGCACTGAATGATTGGTTTGATTATCACGAACAACAAGCAAATGCATATGCAGAACTCCGAGTCCGAGTTCGTGAGGCACTTGCCGTGTGACAACTGTGGGTCATCAGATGCAAATTCTTTGTACTCTGATGGCCACACTTTTTGTTTTGCCTGTAATGCTTACGGTCACACCGAAGAACTTGTTCACACTCATAAAATGTCCACCAATGTACAATTACGTGGCTCAGCCGAACGGCTGCAGAAACGACGAATCTCCGAAAAAGTCTGTCAAAAGTACAGAATCCACAAAGACGGAGACGTTCTACGCTTCTATTATTTCAGCGAGTCTGGAGTACTTGAAGGTTGTAAAGTAAAAACTAAAGACAAAGTATTCACCTATGAAGGGACAGTCCCAGGCACCCTCTTTGGACAACATTTGTTTCCCTCCCATGGAAAACGAGTCGTTATCACTGAAGGAGAACTCGATGCAGCTTCATGTCAAGAGGCTATGCCGGGGTGGCCGATGGTATCTTTACCTAGCGGTGCCGCAGCGGCCAAGAAGTCGATTCAACGGGCTATCCCCTGGCTTCAGGGTTACGAGGAGATTGTCCTGCTCTTCGACAATGACGAGGCAGGCCGTAAGGCGACGGAGGAAGCAGCAAGCGTATTGCCACCTGGCAAGTGCAAGATTGCATCGCTCCCGGATGGTTACAAAGATGCGTCAGACGCCATCGTTGCCGATGACTCTCAAGCAATTCGTGAGGCTATTTGGAATGCAAAACCTTACCGTCCAGATGGGATCGTTGATGGGAAATCACTCCTAGAACTTGTAACCACACCTACACCACCCGCTGATCATGACTACCCTTTCGCCGGACTACAGCATAAACTTCACGGGATCCGATACGGCGAGCTTGTTACAATTACTGCAGGATCTGGCATTGGTAAATCCAGCTTCTGTAGAGAGTTGGCAACTCACCTTCTCAATTCCGGTGAACGAGTTGGATACCTGGCTCTCGAAGAGTCAAATCGCAGGACAGCTCTCGGACTGATGTCCGCAGCAGTTGGTAAATCACTACACCTTGGAGAACATGACCGATCTACTCTCACCCAAGCGTATCAGGATACTCTTGCTGTCTGGAATCTCTTTCTTTTCGATGGCTTTGGTTCTTTTGATCCTGATCTCATCTACAACCGAATTGAATACTTGGCAACAGGTCTTGATGCGCGGATCATCTTTCTAGATCACCTCTCAATCTTGTTGAGTGGTCTTGATGGCGATGAACGTCGCATGATTGACACCACCATGACCCGCCTGCGTTCTCTTGTAGAGCGTACAGGCATCGCATTGTTCCTCGTCTCCCACCTCAGGCGAACATCTAACGACACTAACCATGAGGAAGGAGCACGTGTTACACTTGGACAGTTGCGCGGAAGTGCAGCAATTGCACAACTCTCTGACGGAGTTATTGCCCTTGAACGAGATCAACAGAGTACAGGCAAACAGTCTGATACAACTGTTAGAGTCCTCAAGAATCGCTATTCAGGCGAAGTTGGCATCGCGTGCAATCTAAGTTATGATTTATCCACCTGTAAATTCAATGAAACTCAACCAGAACAAGAGTTCGACGCAACAACAGACTTTTGATCCTTGGAATCTTCGAGGACGACTGCCTATGACACCAGTTTGGAAGGAACCTAACAAAGCTAAAGAACGCCGGGATAGAGCCTTCAATTACCTGGCTCAACTGAAACGTCCTAATCCTCCAACTCCTGAAGCTGTTGCTAAAGCTCAGTTTGTCGATAAGACATATCGTTGGACTGGCCGTTGAATGTCTTCTCTTATCTTTGACTTAGAGACAAACGGACTTCTGTATGATCTTACCTGCATTCACTGTCTGGTCATCTATGATTACGAGAATGATCAAACTGTGGTATACAACGATGAAGGCAGTAAAGAGCCTATTGTCAGGGGTATCAGTAGGTTAGAAGAAGCCAATTGTATTGTCGGTCATAACATCATTGGGTATGACATACCAGCAATACAGAAGCTTTATAACTGGTTTAAACCACCAGAGGTAGTTATTGACACATTGTTGCTATCACGTCTTTATCATGCTGACCTATTGAATATTGATAGGAAACATAACTGGAAACATATGCCGCTCCAAATGTATGGACGCCACAGTCTTGAATCCTACGGGTATAGGTTGGGTGAATACAAAGGATCATTTGCCAAGTCTACAGACTGGAAAGAATGGTCTCAAGATATGGAGGATTACTGTGTTCAAGACGTTGTAGTAACAAAAAAACTATGCAAACATTTCCACCCCTACCTGACTGGCTCACGCTAGAACACAAGGTAGCAGAGATACTAACTAAACAAGAACTTCATGGCTGGTACTTTGACGAACAACAGGCTTATGAACTTGAATCAGTTCTCAGAAGCGAGTTGGAGTCTAGTACAAGATTACTACGAGAACGGCACCCTCTCGTTGCAGGATCGGAATTTACTCCTAAGCGAAATAACAAAACTTCTGGCTACATTGAAGGATGTCCCTTTACTAGACTAAAGGAGTTCAATCCTACATCTCGTGATCACATTGCCTGGGTAATGCAAGAGCATTACGGTTGGAAACCTACTGAGTTCACAGATAAAGGTAAGCCCACTATTGATGAGGTTGTATTGAAAGACATTGGTACGCCAATTGCTCTTGATTTCTTCCGTTGTCTTGAACTAACTAAATCGCTTGGCATGTTGTCGGAAGGCGTCAATGCTTGGTTGAAGTTAGTACGTAACAACAGGATTCATCACCACTGTTCAGTTGCCACCAACACGTCTCGTTGTGCTCATAGAAAACCAAATCTAGCTCAAGTTCCCAGTGAATCTGATTTTAGAAAGTTATTCTGCGCTAGCCCTGGCTTGCTTATGGTTGGTGCTGATCTCGCAGGGATTGAACTGCGAATGCTTGCCCATTATCTTGCTCGATATGATGGAGGCCGTTACGGAGATGTTCTTCTCAACGGTGACATTCACCAGGAGAATGCTGATAAAATAGGTATCTCTCGACGCCTTGTAAAGACTGTAACCTACGCCTTTTTATATGGTGCAGGTGATCAAAAAATTGGATTAAGTTATGACCCTCAATTATCCCAGGCTGCTGCCCGTAAGAAAGGCAAGGAGATACGCCAAGCATACTTGGATGCAATTCCTGGACTTGAGAAACTGGTTACTGCGGTTAAGTCCAAGGCGGAATCTGGTTACATCAATCTCTGTGACAATCGCCGCTGCAGCGTTGATGGTAGCCACAAGGCCCTTAACTACCTCCTCCAAGGGTCGGCTGCTGTAATTGCTAAGCGGTGGATGCTGATCAACCATGACAACACACAAGACCTGTGTTGTTCCCAACTTGCCTTTGTACATGACGAACTACAATTTGAATGTGATCCCGGACACGTGGACGCACTACGAACATCCCTGGTATGTTCAGCTGAAGAAGCTGGACGATACTACAACTTACGAATCCCGATTGCTGCAGAAGCAAAGGTCGGAAACAACTGGAGTGAAGTACACTAATGGCAGTCAAATCTAAAACCGCACTGGGAAAGGTTACCTTTCAATCCCGTGCCAAATTCAAACGCACCCATCAAGGTAATGGCACTCGTAGTCTTCCTTCGCATGGGCGAAAGCTCAAGCGAGGACAAGGTAAATGAGTCTCCTGATTGATGCAGACTACATCGTCTACAAGTGCTGTGCAGCAGCCGAAACAGAAATCGACTGGGGAGATGATGTTATCGTCGTCTCAAGTAGGTTCAGTGAAGCCTACGACAAAGTACAACGAGAGCTATTCAACATCGCAACAGATCTTGGATGCTTCGATGATTCTATTTTGTTTTTTACTGATAGCATCAACTTTCGTAAACGTATTGACCCAGCGTATAAGGGACATAGAAATCGAAAGAAGCCGTGCGGTTACCGTAGGGTCATCAACAAACTCAAGGAGGACTACCAAGTCGTTGTGATGCCTGAGTTAGAAGCTGATGATGCTCTTGGCATCTACGCTACTAAAGAGCAGGGTCACATCATTTGTTCTCCTGACAAAGATATGAGACAGATACCTGGAGACCTTTATGATTTATCTACTGGAGTTATCACAATCACCAAAGAAGAAGGTGACCGTTGGCATCTTATTCAGACGCTGGCTGGTGACCAAACTGATGGGTATAGCGGAGTTCCTGGATTCGGGATTAAACGAGCAGTCTCCTTCTTTGAAGAGAACGGTTACAGCTGGTCCTCCGTTGTCTCAGCATTTGCTAGCAAGGAACTTGATGAATCCGTCGCGCTTCAGAATGCTCGACTCGCCAAGATCCTTCAGCACACCGATTATGACTTTACCAGCCAATCCATCATCCTTTGGACCCCCACCACCAGTACTTGAACTAACAATGGAGCAGCAGTTTAAGCTGCGCCAGATTGAAGATGCTCTAAGGAATCCTGAATCTAAGAAGGAGGACATCATCACCATCTTCATGGCACTCCAACGCCAATGTTTTGTACTTGGCAACTCAATGTCCAACTTAGTTAAAAAATGGCCAACACCAACTCAACTGGACCCAACTATTATCGACGAGGTTCTATCCAAGTTTGGGATTTCATCCGAGACCAAGGACTGAATTTTCATCTAGGCAACGCCATTAAATACATCTGCCGTGCGGGACATAAAGAGTCTCGCATTGCTGATCTTAGTAAAGCAATCCACTACCTACAAAATGAGCTTGAGAACGAAATCCTTAATGAGCCAAGCCAAGGAGTTTCGCCGTGGCTTTCAAGTGACGAACAGTACTGGGAGTCATTCACGGGAGATGCAGAAGCGTTTGATCGTTGAGGAATTTAAAGAGTTCCTTGAAGCTGATCAGCAACTGTTATATGGCTATGCTCGTAACTCTGAGGATTGTCTAAAAGAACTAGCAGACCTTGTGTATGTCTGCTATCAATACGCTGCTAATCTAGAATGGGATTTAGATGAAGCAATGGACCGAGTACACCAAAGCAACATGAGTAAGCTTGGTGAAGACGGTAATCCCATCCGCCGTGAAGACGGCAAGGTTCTGAAAGGACCAAACTATCAACCACCTAATCTTACTGATCTCGTTTAATAATGTCTGCCCCTCACAAAGAACTTATCGCTCGTACTGGGCGTGTGCAATCTTGGATTGACGATCCCACTTCCCGCCTACCTGTCTCTTGCACAGTCTTTGTGGTGGAAGATGAAATGGAAGGACCAAATGGAATCGAAGCATCCTGGCGTTTTGTCTCCCACGCTCTCCGCTACGGAGCTGGCGTGGCTGTCCATCTATCCAAACTCCGACCGAAAGGAAACGAAAATGGTAAGGGACTTGTGGCATCTGGCCCTGTGTCCTTTGCAAAGATCTACTCAACACTTAATGAAATCCTGAGGCGAGGAGGAGTCTATAAAAATGGAGCTGTCGTTGCTCATCTTGATCTTAGCCATCCCGATGTGCTGGAGTTTATTACTGCTAGCCGGGCTGATCTACCTTGGATCAAGCGTTGCGTCAATATTAACCAACTATGGTGGGATCACGCTATTCAAGAAGTCAAAGAGGCGCTTCTCCAAGGCATTCGCCAGGGTGACATCTGGCTCAACAAAACCAAAGTAGATAAGAATGGAAATCGAATCCGGGGAAACGTTTGCTTGGAAGTGTACTTGCCTTCACGGGGAACCTGTCTACTACAACATGTCAACCTTGGCCAGTGCGAACTCAATGACATTCAAGGTGCATTTGTCACTGGAATGTCCGAGCTGTGCGCCCTTCATGGAAAAACGGACGTTGGCTCTAGTGGAGAATACCTCCCTCCGGAGACGGATCGCCAAGTTGGTCTCGGAATGCTCGGATTGGCCAACCTGCTCCGTAAAAACGGTGTGACCTATAAGGAGTTTGGTGAAGCCCTTGAGCAAGTCAACTCCAAGCAGTACTACGAACACACTCCTGCAACCATCCTTGCTAAGGAATTGCAAGGGGGTATCCGCGCAGCTGCACAAATTGCTCGTTTCAATGATATGGAACGTGCCTTTGCCATTGCGCCTACTGCTTCGTGCAGTTACCGATATACTGATCTAGATGGGTTCACCACCTGCCCTGAGATCGCTCCTCCTATCTCTCGTCATGTAGACCGTGACTCTGGAACCTTTGGTGTTCAGAGTTATGACTACGGTAATGTAGAAATTGCCAGTGAAGTTGGCTGGGAGGATTACAAAAAAGTTGTTGATGGCATCGTACAGATGCTAGATGCTACGGGACTTCTTCACGGTTACAGCTTCAATAGTTGGTCTGATGTGATCACCTATGACGAAGCGTTTATTGAAGAGTGGTTGCAATCACCGCAAACCTCCCTTTATTACTCGCTTCAGGTCATGAGTGATACCCAAGATAAGACCAGCGCCTATGCAGCATTGGATGAGTCTGAGGTTGACGATTACCTGGAGTCGATTCTCTATGATAGAGATGATGATCCTGCTCCTGATTGTAATTGCGGCGAATGAACCCTTATCAAAAACTACTGTCTCGTAAAAGAACTTGGACTCCGGTACAAACAACTGCCGGTAAACTGGCTGATGGTGCTGAAGAAACTATCTATCGAGCACTTGCTATTCGACATATGGAATTGCCAGTCGGTGATTTCATTCAAGATACACTGAATAAAGAAGTGCCTGAGGCTGCACGAGAACTTCTTGAATCCAACATTAGGGATGAAGAGAAGCATGATCTTGCACTGACCTACATTACTAACGCCATCGGCATTGATGAGCAGGCAGAAGCTGAAGCTAAGCGTCTACGTGATGCGTGGATTGCTCACCCTGATCACACGATTGCCAAGGCACTTGTTGCTGAACGTGCGATCTTCTTTGTTCTTCTTCCCTTTTTCCGCTTCAATGGTGACGCTGGTCTCCGTACTGTAAGTGCTGACATTAGTCGTGATGAACAAGTTCACGTTGCTACCAATAGCCTTGTTTGTCGTGAGTTGGGGGTTGATTTCTCTCCTTCTCTTGATAAACTGCGTAAAGCAACTATCAACTGGGTAATGTCACCTCTTTCTGGGGTAGACTCCAATAAGTATCTGAACAAAAAATTTTGGCTGGATGCAAGTGATCGCTTGATGTATGAAGGTAAAGCACCTGAACTTGTCGAAACAAAGCGAGCACGTATGCCAGCGTTCTTTGAACATGCAAACCCAAATCTCCCTCAATACGCTTAACCTCCTGACTGTTGAACGGTTGTTGGAAGAGCTAGAGGATCTTTATCCACCATTCAACCCCACTCCTGACACGTCACTTAATCAGATCATGTATAGGTCTGGACAAGTAAGTGTTGTTGAGTGGATTCGTACACGAATTACTAACGAGGATTAACATCATGTGTAGAAGGCCAGAACACCACAGGCAAGAAGACATCAGGCGTGAAGCAGCTCAACGTGGTGCTATGATGGAACAAGCTGAAAGAGATCGTAGAGCACAAGAAGAAAGGATGATGGCTTTCCAAGCTGCAGCCACCAAACAACAACAAGAAGCCATGGCTGCTATTGCTGCAGCTAACCGGGTACCTGTCAGAACTGGTGCTAGTGAAGCAGCAGCTACTCCTCTTATGCGGACTAAACAGAAACAAACCCCAACAAGTCTTGCTTCTCTTCGTATCAATCGTACACCCGGCTCCAACATTGGTGGCATGGGTTCAAGTGGAACTAACGTTGGTTAACTAGATGGACGCTAAATCAAGGTACGATCATCTAAGTAGTTACCGTACTAACTTTCTCCAAACTGCTGTTGAATGCTCTGAGCTTACGATTCCTTATCTTATCCAACGTGATGAGTTTAGGATTACCCACAAAACCCTTAAACAACCTTGGCAATCAGTTGGCGCTAAGTCAGTAGTTACATTGGCAGCTAAGCTTATGCTTGCTCTGCTTCCCCCTCAAACTACTTTCTTTAAACTTCAGATTCGTGATGATAAGCTAGGCACTGAGTTGCCCGCTGAGATCCGTTCTGAACTTGACCTGAGTTTTGCCAAGATTGAACGCATGGTGATGGATTCGATTGCTGCTTCTAGTGATCGTGTCGTTGTTCACCAAGCCATCAAACATCTTGTTGTTGGTGGTAATGCGTTGATTTACATGGGTAAGGATGGGCTTAAGCATTATCCATTGAGCCGCTATGTAGTGGAACGGGATGGTAATGGTAACGTAATTGAGATCGTCACCAAAGAACTGATTAACAAAAAGCTTCTCCCTAAGGAGTTGCAAGAAAAAGATAATCAAGTCAATGATCGTAGCTATGCTCATGAAGATGACGTAGAGGTTTATACTCACGTTCGTCTTGATAATAATCGTTGGCTGTGGCATCAAGAAGCCTACGGTAAGCGTATCGCAGGTACTGAAGGTAAAGCACCTACAGATGCTAACCCTTGGCTAGTCCTTCGATTCAATACCGTAGACGGTGAGAACTATGGACGAGGTAGAGTAGAAGAGTTCTTGGGTGATCTCAAGTCTCTTGATGCACTCTCTCAGTCCCTCGTAGAGGGCTCTGCAGCAGCCGCTAAGGTCGTCTTCGTGGTATCACCCTCAAGCACCACCAAACCGGCCACCATAGCCCAGGCAGGCAACGGTGCGATCGTTCAAGGACGGCCAGAAGACATCGGTGTTATCCAAGTAGGTAAGACCGCTGACTTCAGTACTGCAGCTAATCTTGCTGCTACTCTTGAACGACGTGTTGCAGAAGCATTCCTTGTGCTTACTGTTCGTCAATCTGAACGCACTACAGCGGAAGAGGTTCGCCTCACTCAGATGGAACTGGAACAACAACTTGGAGGATTGTTCTCCCTGTTGACTGTTGAGTTCCTAATTCCTTATCTCAATCGTAAGTTGCTGGTACTGCAACGTTCTGGTGAACTTCCCCGGATTCCTAAGGATCTGGTGAACCCAACCATTGTTGCTGGTATCAACGCCCTTGGTCGTGGTCAAGATCGTGAGTCTCTCACCACCTTCATTGCGACTATCTCTCAAGCACTTGGTCCTGACCAGATGCTTCAATTCATCAATGCAGACGAAGCTATCAAACGCTTGGCAGCTGCACAGGGTATTGATGTACTGAACCTTGTTAAGTCTGTTGATCAGCGTACTGCTGAACGTCAACAAGCTATGGGTCAACAACAGCAGATGATGCAAATGCAACAGCTGCCTGATATGTTGAAGGCTCCCATGGCTGACCCATCCAAGAACCCTAATGCGGAAGAAGCTGTTGCTCAATACCTGGGCAGTCAACAATCCGCTCCACCAATGCAATAACTTTTTATGGCTGAAATTTTGAGTTACGATGCTACTCCTGATGCAGAAGTAATGTCGTCTATTGAATCCGACGAAGCAGAATCCCTTGCCCTGGGCGAAGAGCTTATGGCTCAACATGAGGGTATGCTGGCTGGTAAATACAAGAACGCTCAGGATCTTGAGAAAGCTTATATGGAGCTGGAGAAGAAACTGGGTAGTAACTCTCGTGAGGAATCTGAAGAAGAGTCTTACGATGAGGAACCAGCTGAAGAAGAGAGTCGGGACTATGAAGATTTCTCTGGTCTTCTTTCACTTGCGGGTGAAGAGTATTCTAAGAACGGAGAACTGAGTCAAGAAACTCTTGATGCATTCTCTCAAATGTCATCTCAAGATCTAGTGAAAGCTTATTTTGAGATGCAAGAAAATACTCCATCCGTATCTGGACGGGAGTTGAGTAATCAAGAAGTCAACCAACTGCAGAACATGGTAGGTGGCCAAGCTGCTTACAATCAACTTACCAGTTGGGCTGCTGAAAACTTTAGCGAAGGTGAGATTGAAGCATTTGATTCTCTTGTTGAATCAGGTAATACCAACGCTATCCAACTTGCTCTACAGGCACTGTACTATCGCTATACTGATTCCATGGGTGTTGAAGGAAACATGCTGACTGGTAAACCTGCTCGTTCACAAGACGTGTTCCGTAGTCAGGCTGAACTGGTACGTGCAATGGCTGATCGTCGCTACGACAATGATCCTGCCTATCGACAGGACGTTATCGATAAACTTGAACGATCTGACATTGAATTTTAATGAACGATACTAACATCTGGCCCATCGAACCTCCCATGTACACTGATCACAACTACACCGTGCCTCACAACGAACGTGCTGAACTACTCAATGGCCGCTTGGCTATGCTTGGCTTCGTGGCTGCTATTGGTGCTTACGCGCTGACTGGTCAAATTATCCCCGGTATTTGGTAATGCCTAAAGTTGGAAACAAGGAGTATCCTTATACTCCTGCTGGTAAAGCTGCAGCTAAAAAAGAGGCTGTTAAAACTAGCAAACAGATTCAGAACAAAAAACCAAAGAAGTAATGGCTAATAGTGTTAGCCTTAAAATTGGAAAACACAAATCACGTACCGGCGGCCTAACGGCTGCTGGTCGTGCTAAATACAATCGTGAGACTGGCTCTAACCTTAAAGCTCCTCAACCTGAAGGTGGTCCTCGCAAGCGTTCATTCTGTGCACGTATGTCAGGTAACCCAGGTCCAATGAAGGATGAGAAAGGTAGACCTACTCGTAAAGCACTAGCCCTTCGTAAGTGGAAATGTTAAATGGCTAAGCCTGGTCTCTATGCAAACATTCACGCCAAGCGTGAGCGTATTGCCAAAGGTAGTGGTGAGAAGATGCGTAAGGCAGGTACTGCTGGTGCACCCACTGCTAAACAATTTAAGCAAGCAGCTAAAACTGCTAAGAAAAAGTGATCCTTAGATCCGCCATTACTGCGCGTGTCTTGGCGGGTATAGAAGCGTTAGCAATATAAAAGTTCTTTGCTTTTTAATTATGCTTCCTATTCTAACTACTCTGTCGGTGATCACCAGTTGGTACGGTCCTGGCTTCCACGGAAACCTCACCGCCAATGGTGAGCGATACAATCAAAACGGCCTTACTGCAGCGCACAAGACACTCCCTTTTGGAACTAAACTTAAAGTTTGTTTCAAACGGTGTGCCGTTGTTCGGGTCAATGATCGTGGTCCCTATCATGGTAATAGGGTAATCGATCTCAGTAAAGGTGCGGCTGATCGAATCGGTCTCACTAACTCTGGAGTTGGAAGGGTTCAAGTAACTCGTCTTAACTAACTTCAACTATGACTGCTATTCTTGCAGCTCCTCGGTCTCAGTCTAACTGGGACCGTTTTTGTGGCTGGGTAACCAGCACTAACAACCGTCTTTATATTGGCTGGTTTGGGACACTGATGATTCCGTGTCTTCTTGCCGCCTCCATCTGCTTCATCATTGCATTCGTTGCGGCTCCTCCTGTCGATATTGATGGCATCCGTGAGCCCGTATCCGGGAGTCTTCTTTATGGAAACAACATCATATCGGGAGCCGTCATTCCGAGCAGCAACGCCATCGGACTACACTTCTACCCAATTTGGGAAGCTAATTCACTTGATGAATGGCTCTACAACGGGGGTCCATTTCAGCTCACAGTCTTCCACTTCCTCATTGGCATCTATGCTTACATGGGACGAGAGTGGGAACTTAGCTATCGACTAGGGATGCGTCCCTGGATCTTTGTCGCGTATTCTGCTCCTGTCGCCGCCGCTTCCGCAGTATTTTTGGTCTATCCGTTTGGTCAAGGTTCGTTCTCCGATGCTATGCCTTTGGGCATTTCGGGAACCTTCAACTACATGCTGGTGTTCCAAGCCGAACATAACATTCTGATGCACCCCTTCCACATGCTCGGCGTTGCCGGTGTGTTTGGTGGATCGCTATTCAGTGCAATGCATGGTTCGCTTGTTACATCCTCGCTTGTGCGTGAAACTACTGAAACGGAAAGTCAAAACTATGGGTACAAGTTTGGACAAGAAGAAGAGACTTATAACATTGTCGCTGCTCACGGTTACTTTGGTAGGCTTATCTTCCAGTACGCTTCCTTTAATAACAGCCGTAGCCTTCACTTCTTCCTCGCTGCTTGGCCTGTGGTTGGCATTTGGTTTGCTGCACTTGGAGTAAGTACTATGGCGTTTAACCTGAATGGTTTTAACTTTAACCAATCACTCCTTGATAACCAAGGCAACGTCATTAACACCTGGGCAGACATCCTCAACCGAGCTGGTCTTGGCTTTGAGGTAATGCACGAACGGAATGCACACAACTTCCCGCTTGATCTTGCTGCAGCTGAAACCACTCCTGTGGCTTTGACTGCACCGATCATCGGTTAATTTAATAAGGTTGGGGACACCTCAAAGTCGGATCCCCTTCCTCTTGGCGTTGGCCCTTACGAGGACACCCTTCGCCGTCTAGACGGTGGGATAGACCACAATAAAAACTAAATAACTCTGAACGTTCAGAGAGTCGATTAAACATTAACTCTCTTTAAAAAAAACAATGGCTCATCAATCTAGTGTTGACCCGGCGCTGCTTACGCGCCCTGGTCAATCTAATGGTGCGGGCGATGCCCGTGCTCTTTACCTGAAACTGTTTTCGGGTGAAATGTTCAAAGGCTTCCAGCGCGAGTCGATTGCTCGTGATCTGGTGATGAAGCGCACCCTCAAGGGTGGCAAGAGCCTGCAGTTCATCTATACCGGTCGTACCACGGCTGAGTATCACACCCCCGGCAACAGCATCCTTGGTAACACCGATGGTGCACCTCCGGTGGCTGAGAAGACCATCACCTGTGATGACCTTCTAATTAGTTCGGCTTTCGTGTACGAACTGGATGAGGTGCTTTCGCACTACGACCTGCGTAGCGAAATCAGCCGCAAGATTGGTTATGCTCTCGCTGAGAAGTATGACCGTTATATCTTCCGTGCTATCGCTCGTGGTGCTCGTTCTGCTAGCCCCATCACCAAGGCCAGCTTCGTTGAGCCTGGTGGTACCCAAATTCGTGTTGGTACTTCTGCCAACGATTCCGATGCTTTTGATTCCGCTGCTCTGGTGGCTGCGTTCTATGACGCTGCTGCTGCTATGGATGAGAAGGGTGTAACCTCTGATGGTCGTGTGGGTGTTCTGAACCCCCGCCAGTACTACGCTCTGATCCAAGCTATCGGTTCTAACGGTCTGGTGAACCGCGATTCTCAAGGTGATAGCCTGCAGAACGGTAACGGCATCATTGAGATCGCCGGTATCAAGATCTACAAGTCCATGAACATTCCGTTCCTGGGTAACTACGGTGCTGCTTACGGCGGTACCACCGGCGAAACTGCTCCTGGCAACCTGGGTAGCTTCGTGAACCCTGCTCTGGATAACGCTAGCCCCGCTACCACCGGTATCCAGAATGACTACGGTACTGCTGCTGAAGTTGGTACCAAGTCCTGCGGTCTGATCTTCCAAAAGGAAGCTGCTGGTGTGGTTGAGGCCATTGGTCCTCAAGTGCAAGTGACCAGCGGCGACGTGTCGGTGATCTACCAGGGCGATGTGATCCTTGGCCGTCTGGCCATGGGTGCTGACTACCTGAACCCCGCTGCTGCTGTTGAGCTGTATGTGGGTGGCACTGCGCCTTCCGCTTTCTGATTTTAACAATCAATCCTGGGGGAGCTTCGGCTCCCCTTTTTTTTATTCTTTGTGAACAGAGATGCCCTTTCCTACTTATGCTGTGTCCACCGAACTGGATGCTGTAAATCAAATACTTAGCTCAGTGGGACAGGCTCCTGTCACCACCTTGGATCTTCAGAATCCTGAGGTATCTATTGTCCTTAACACACTTCGTGAAATAAACAAGCAGGTACAATCAGAAGGTTGGATTTTTAATACTGAACTGGATTATGAAATGATTCCAGATTCAACAACCAATGAGATTGCTTATCCGTACAACGTTCTACAGATGGATGCAAATGTAGATAAACATAAAAACGATTACGATCTGGTTCGTCGTAGCGGTAAGTTGTATGACAGACTTAACCACACTTACCAATTCACTGAGACTATTCACGTTGATCTGGTTTGGTACTTTGATTTTACTGATGTACCTCCTGCTATTCAAGCGTACATCACTGCACGGTCTGCACGGATGTGTGCTACCAAACTAATTGGTGACCAAGAAATCAACAAGCTTCTGGCTGAACAAGAAATCCTTACACGAGCTGGTGCTTTGGAATACGAATGTAACCAAGGTGACTATTCGATGTTTGGCTTTAAAAACGGTCATAACTATTACACAAGCTATCAACCTTACCAAGCTTTGATGCGATGAGTACAATTTCCCAGAGAATCCCAAACCTATTTCTTGGTATCTCTCAACAACCTGATAGCAGGAAGTTTCCCGGTCAAGTCCGAGATGCTGAGAATACATTGCCTGACTTTGCGTTGGGTATGCTAAAGCGTCCCGGTGGTGAATACATTGAGTCGTTGACAAACGCTACCACCACTGGTCGTTGGTTTTCGATTCTTAGGGATGCTAGTGAGAAATATGTTGCTCAATATGCAAATAACATATTTCGTATCTGGAGTCTAGTTGATGGTTCCCCACGTGCTGTTAACATGGGAACCAATACTGGTGTACCTGGAACGTGTACCATAGCTAATGTAAAGACTACATTGGCTAACTATAATACTGCTGTAGCTTTTACATTAACTAAGTTGACTGAGCTAAATGCTGCACAGTCTACCTACGCTGAAGTTCTTGCTGGTCAGAATGCAACCACCGAGGAGTTATTTGATGTAAGGTATAACTATACTCTTCCTACTGCTCCTTATGCTTTTTATGATACTTACCTGTACTCAGGTATTATTAAAAATGCAGCAGGTGTCTACACCGTAAAGAACGCTGACACAGTGGTGTCTGTAAGCTCCTCCTTGCCCGCTGGATACAGTCTTGGTACCGAACGTACCGAAGAGCATACAAGGCTTGCTGCAGACGGTTACAGGGTCTTTACAGCGATACATGATGTAGCAGCTGTAAACACTGCAGGTCAATTGGCAACAGCACTGTCTGCCATGAACACAGCACAAACTAACTACAACAATGCTGTTACTGACGAAGCTACTAAGCTTGGTTTGTATAACACTCAAGTAGCTAATTGTGCTATCACTACTGTTCCATCTAATGCTTACCTTAAAGATGCTGATCCATCAGACATTGAAGTACTGACTCTTAATGACTTTACATTTGTCTTGAACAAAGGTAAAACAGTAGCAATGGATGCAACAACTACTGCTGCTCTACCTCGCCAGGCTTTGGTGGTTCTTGCTGTTGTAGGTAATGGTCAGTATAAAATCTACCTTGATGGAACAGAACGAGCATCACATAACTCAGGTGCAGCTAGTGATACAGATGCTATTCTCAATGACCTTGCTGGTGATATTCATAACCAAACTTTTGGTGGTAAAACATACACTGCTACAAGGGTTGGTCCTAGTATTTACATCACTTGTACAGCTGCGTTCTCTATTCAAGTATTAGGTGGACCATCTCAAGAAGCAATGTATGCTTTTCAGGATTCCATTTCAAGTGTTTCCTATCTGCCCTCGCAGTCTAAAGATGGTTACGTTGTAAAAGTTATTAACTCTGCTGACGTTGACATTGATGATATGTGGCTGAAGTTTAGTACTTCTGCTGCTGGAGCAACCTATGGTGTAGGTACCTGGGAAGAAACTGTTGGTCCTGGTATTACTTATAAGTTTGATCCGTTGACTATGCCACACCAGTTGGTACGTCAGACTGATGGATCATTTACCTATGAACCTGTAACATGGGATGATCGGGTTATTGGTGATCTTAACACTAACCCTAACCCTAGTTTTGTTGGATCACAAATCAAGCACATGTTCCTTTATCGGAATAGACTTGGTTTCTTGTCTAATGAAACAGTTACCTTGAGTAAAGCTGGTGACCTGTTCAACTTTTTCAATACTACAGCATTAGTAGCTACTGATGACGATCCGATTGATATTTCGGCATCGACTGCTAAACCTGTTACTTTGAATTATGTACGGCCTACAGCTGTTGGTTTGATTCTGTTTGGTGATACTGAGCAGTTCTTGATGAGTACTGACTCTGACATCCTGAGTCCAAAGACAGCTAAGATTAACACTATGGCGTCATATGAGTGTGATCCCAACATTGAAGCAATATCTACTGGTATTTCTACGAACTTCATTGCTAAGACACCTCTTTACACCAAAGTATTCAACCTACTTGATATACGAAATGATAGTCCGCCTTTGGCAGAAGAGCTGACGTATAACATTCCAGAGTTGATTCCAAGTACTATTGATAGTTTTATTTCATCTGCAGCTGCATCTATTATTTCGCTTGGAACAATTGGTAGCAGTACAATCTATCAATACAGATTCCTGCAGCTAAATGAAAAGCGAGTTCAATCTTGGTATAAATGGAATGTTGCTGGTACACTGCTGGATCAATTCTTTGATCAAAGCACTTACTATGCAGTTGTTGCCAATGGTTCTAAAGTTGACATTCAATCCTATAACCTCAGGCAATCTAGTGATGAGGGGTTCTTGACCCTGCCTACTGGAGAGAAGACTGATGTGTTCTTGGATTATTGGTCGATCAACCCTTACAGAACATATAATGCTGGCACTGATACGACAAGGGTGTTCCTACCGTATGATATTGTATCTGGTAAGACATTCGTTGTTGTAGCATTGGGTGGTTACATTGGTAGTAACAACCAAACTTCTAGTGAATCAGTTGGTGCTGTCCTGGAACCTACTGTTGCAGGTTCAACTGGTGCCTACTATGCAGACATTGATGGTGACTATCGTGGGCGAGATCTGATTATTGGATTCCAGTATCAGATGTTATTGGAACTACCTAAGTTTTTCCTCACCAAAAATGAAGGGAGCTTTGTTAGTAGTGATCAAACTGCTGACCTTGTTCTACACCGTATCAATGTGGCTACAGGTTTGAGTGGTCCTGTAACTTATGAGATTGATTTGACAGGTATTCCAACTTGGAATAACGTAGTGTCTACCACTCTACCAAATACCTACGTTCTGAATAACGTTAACCTTTCCGCTAGTGCTGTTCACGTTGTACCTATTTACCAACGTAACCGTAATACTTCTATTAGAATCATTGGTGATACTCCATTCCCGGTGAGTCTGTTGGATATAACATGGGAAGGTAAGTACAGCAGCCGTTTCTACCGAGAAGGTTAACCATGAGCAATTCCACCCACGGGTTCAGCGTCAGACCTGCAACCTTAGAAGATGTACCTGTGATAGCAAAGGATCTATTAGAAGAAGGTATCGAAGACTTTGCAAGGGCTGGCATTCATCCAGTCCTTTGTATGGCTGCTGATACTCTTTATAGTAAAACCTTTCTTCTTATTAGTCCCGACAACAAACCTGCTGCGTTATTTGGTGTTGATGATTATGGGTGCATATGGATGAACATGACACATGAGATCCGTAAACACCCTAAATCATTTATCAAATGGGCTAGAGAGTTTGTTAAAACTTTGGGACCAATGCTTTGGAACCGAGTAGATATTCAGAACAATAATCTAAGAAAGTTCTTGAGACTTATTGGTTTCAAGGTTATTAACGTCGTTCTGTGCGACACAAGAAACATCTATTACGTGGAATTTGCAAAGGTAAATTATGTCATTTGAACCGATAAGCGCCAGTATTATGGCTGGTCTTAGTATCGGCCAATCCCTGCTTGGGTCTAGCTCCGCAAGTGCACAACGTCAGCAAGAGTACGAAGCTGAAAAGGGTCGGGTTCAGCGTCAAAATGCGTTGAACATGCAACTGATCTCGGCAGCTAATAAGCGTACTGCCGATATTTACGGTTATCAAACAGGTCGTTTCCAGCAGAACCTGGGCTTTATTCAAGAAGACTATGCACGTGCTGGTGAGGACATTCAACGTGAATTGGGGCAAGCATTTGCTCAGTCTGCTTATTCTAGGCAAGGACAACTAGCAGCTCTTTCTCAAGCTGTTGGTTATAACCGCGCTGCTTTTGAAGGAACAAGTCGTTCTAGGCAACGTGCTGATGTTATGGGAACTCTTGGTGTATTTGGTCGTAATGCAGCCATGGAAGCTGAAAGGCTCGTTGGTGTTGTTGGCCAAGCTGGTCGAACCAAGCAGGCGCTTGGTAGGCAAGCAACTCAATCTATTTTTGGTGCTTATGGAGATCTTGGTATTCTCCCAGAGTTGCAACAATTTACTCCAATAGAAATGCCATCTCAACCATTCCAACCTAATGCTGGCCTAACCATTGCCAGTGCTTTGGCTGGTGGTGCAGCAAGTTTCTTCTCCGCTGGATCTCCTTTTGGTAAAGGTGGCGGCGGAAAAAGTTCAGCTGCACCAACACTTTCTTCGACAATAGGTTTTGGTTAAACCATGGCACAATCTAAAGAACTACAACTACAACAAGGCTATCAAAGTCCAATAGAACGCCAAGGGTTTAATCCACTCCAACTCACTGATCAAACCGACCAACTTGAGCGTAACAAACAAGTTGAACTTTCTAACATTAAAACTGCTGGAGATGCTGCTGATCAAACAGCTCGGCTTCAGGATTTGGCTAGCAGATTAAACCTGGAAGAAAGCGCCAAGGTGGTTCAATTCTCTGAATCACTTGGTAAGGTTGTTCAAGCTGGTGTAACGATGTACGCTGAGGCTGGCATTGAACGAGGCATGAATAAAGCCTTGGAACTTGGTTCTCCATTTGAAGAGCAGCAAAAATGGACTAAAGAACTTAATAGAGCCAAGCTACATGATGCAGCTACGCTGACTGTTGCTAATGATTCACTTGCTCAAGGTGAACCATTTGAAGTAGCCAATATGTATAAGAAGCTTGGTTACTACGAAAAGATTGGTTTTACCCGAGCTATGGCTAGTCAAGCCGGGCATGAGTATAAACCTTGGATGCAGGAGCAGCTTCAGAATAACGATACTCTACAGATTAAGCTTAAAGATGGCACTGTCTTTACTCCCAAAGATAGTGGTGCTGATCCAATTAGACGCGCACAAGCTATCCGTGCTTTAAATTCTGAGTTCTTCAGAACATACGGACTTGTAGGTGTCAACACAACTCTTCTTAATGAAAGCGCATTTCCTTTGATGCGAGCTGCTCGCACCGAATTGATCGGTGACGCACGGTTTGAGTATGCTCAGAACGAATCATTTAAAGCCAGGGAACTTGCTGACGCTGACCTTATGACAGATAAGGATCCGTTGTCATGGGTTCGCAGAATGGCTGCAACTGTTGATGCTCGTGGTAATCACCTTGGGATGCGTGGAGCTTGGTCAGAGTTTTGGAAGCATCTTGGTAATCTAGACAAGTCCGGTAAACTGGACCTGGATACTTACAATCAAATCAAAAACACAGTTGATCCTGAGTCCACTAAAACCGTTGGTAAGCGTTGGGAAACTCAATTCGCTCTTTTTGATAAGGAACGTGCAGCTAATGCACGTGCTAACTTTGCTGCTGATGAAGCTGATCGTGACATGCAAGCCAGACAAGGTGAGCAGGTACTTGAGAAGTATTTTCAAGATAATCCCAACGAAGCTACTGAAGCAAACATTAAAGGTGCTCAACAGGAGTTCTTTAATCGGTACGGTAAAGAAAGTTCTTATCTTAAAACCCTTGAATCTACCTATGGTATGGATGCTCGGGCTAAGGACGAGCTAAACGATCGTTTTGAAAAGCTTGCTGAGCAAAACCTTCTTACTACTGAAAGTGTTGCTCAGGCTCCTTGGGACTTGCAAACCAAATGGATGTCTGCAGCTAAAGCACAGGAAGGTGCACGTTCTACGTCTGGTCGATTTAAAACCCACCTTAACTCTATTGAAAACCACGTTAAATCCGATCCTCGTGTAAAACTTGGAAGAGATGGTTCTCATGGTGGCATGACTACCCTTGTGATTGGTGAGCTTCAAGCTAAGTTCAACCGCAAGGTATCTGAGTACGTTGGTGCCGGCATGAATGTTACTCAAGCAGCTAACCAAGCAGTCACCGAAGTGATGACTGAGTTTGATGCTGGTGGTCGTTATGCTTTGGATAGGACTGGTAACTTCTCTAGTTTCTCACTTGGTAATGCTAAAACTTCTGCTGCTATCAACCTTAAACTCAACAGGATCCGCTCATCCATTGCTGGTGGTGGTAAATCCTCACTGAATAAGAAACCTGGTCTTATCTTTGATTCTGCAGAACTCACTGCAATAGAAGAGAACTATGGTCAAGCTGGATGGAAGATGCCACTTGAAGCACAATACTGGGGATCTGAACTTGGTATCAGTGGTCTTGAGGTTATCAACCGTCAACGTGATGCTGCAGGTATGAGGCCGTTGATTACTCCTCAATCAATGGAAGTAGCTAATACTGCTATGTCCACTCAGATGCAGGCACTGCTTAATCGTCTACCCACGTATAACCGCTCTGTACGGGCTCTGAGCAGCATGGGAAGCTTCCAAGCTGCTGTGGTACCTAAAGGCTTCGGAAACGCCGTACAGAAGGCTGCAGCGGCCAATGGCATTGATCCTGCTATCCTTACCGGTATTCTTGAAGTAGAGTCCAGCTGGAGTGATGATGTTATCTACGGTAGAACAAGGTCCAAAAAAGGTGCCAGAGGTATCGCTCAAATTATGCCGGAGTATCATCCTGGTGTTAATTATGATAACCCTATCGACAGCATCAACTACGCAGCCAAACACCTTAAGGGTTTGATTGCAGCTACCGGCGGTGATGTTAATCGTGCAATCCAAGCCTACAATGCAGGTCTTGGTGGTGTTGGTAAATCTCAAGAAAACCGGAACTATCTTCCTTTGGTTCTTAAGTCTGCTGCTAAGTATGGCTACAGTCAAGCTTGGCGTGATCCCAGCACCATGCGTCCTTCCGTTGTCTATAAGATTGGTAGTCTTGGATATGGATCTACGGGTCCACATCTTGATTTAAAACGAGTTCAACAAGGGGGAACTACTACCACTGGTTTATCTCAGATTAAACCTAATGAAGTTGATGACTTTGTGGAAGTCAACGTCAATGGTAAGTGGAAGTCCCTTTCTAAAGGAACTACAATCACTGACACCGAATCACGGCATAGAGCACGTGGTTCGTATGGCATGGATTATGCAGCACCATCTGGTACGCCAGTGAGGCTGAAAAATGGAGCACGAGCTGTTGAGTCATTTAAAGGTCAAGGTGGTACTGACCATCTGATCATTGAACTACCTGACGGCAGACGGTTCCAATTCTTACATGGTACAAAAGTGTAAAAAATGTACAATCCTTACGAGGACTTTAACGCCAAAGATGAGCCTTTGAGTGATGATATTAAAAATCAATTGCTCCAAAAAAAGGCTCAGTCCGAACGAACTGTTATGAACATGCAGGCAGCCGAACAAGCTGCCAAGCAATCCACTGCTACTGCTACTGGTACGTCTGGTACGCAGCAGCCTGCACAAACTCAAAAAGAACCTCAGAAAGAAGAGCCAACTAATCTTGTTCAAGATATTGCTGAGGGTGCCTTAGCAGTCCCTACTGGGGCTGTTGATTGGGCAGTAGATTTGTACAACGTACTTCCTACACCTGATCTTCCTAAGATTCCTAAGTTTAAGAATGAACTGTTTCAAGCGGCTCGTGAGATCTCTTCCTTTGTAGTCCCTACTGTCTTTATTACCCGTGGTTTGGGAGGAGCTGCTTCAGCTGCTAACGCCAAGGTTAAATGGGAGATGGGTAAGAGTGCATTGGTTAAGTGGTTAGGTGAAGCTGGTATTGCAGCGGGTTCTGGTGCATTTGTTGATGCTACCAATAAACTTAACGAGACCGACGATAACCTTCAGGGTAGTCTGAAGAAGATGTTCCCTAAAACCTTTAGTTGGATCTCTGATGATTGGGCTACTGTTGATGGTGATTCTCCGGATGTAATCCGTGCTAAGAACATCAACGAAGGCGTTGGTCTTGGTATTTTTACCGACCTACTTGTAGGTGCAGGTAAACTGATTCGTGCAACACAAAAGACTAAAGAAGCTACCAACTTTATTCCTTTGGATGAAAAGGCGGTAAACTTCAAAAAGCAACAGGAAACCGGAACGGTTACTGTTGAGGATGAAGTGCTTGAATCTGCTGGTCGTCGGGAAGAACTCCTTGATGAACGAGCTGATTATGGTATCGCTAACAATAAAGAAGGTGCTTATCTTGGTATCCACGATGTATTTGATTCTGATGAAGCAGGTGTACGTGGTGTAGACTCCATGGGAGTTGTAGGTGCTGGTATTGACCAAGTACGTATCGCTAATAACTACGGTACTGTGTACGGTAGACTTCGTAACTTCCTTTCTGAACCTGCAGCTAAGTATGTTCTTCGGACTTCTGATCCTGCTACGTTTGATGAAGTTGATGACGCACTGAAGCAAGCCTTTGACTCTGCCGGTAAGTACAAAGTAATGCTTGGTGATGAAGCCACCATTACTTATAAAGATGTAGTTGCAGAAGGAGATAACCTTAGTAAAGTTCTTCTAGATCCTCGTATGGATGTAGAGGAAATGAAGAAGGTCTTTAAAGAGTTCTCTGATACTGTTGATGGTACTGAGCGGCTTTCTGTTGGTACTAAGGGTGACATTGCTTTTGCTGGTTCTCTGCAAGCTCTTCGTACCTTGCGTGATGAATACATCAACCTTGATACTGTTCGTGTACAAGGTTACCTTGCTACTTCACTGGCTGGTCAGGTCTCTGACCTTGCTGAAGGTGCACGTCTTATGAATGGTACCGGTGCTATTGAACGTGCTCAAGAACAGATTCTTGATAAGATTGAATACCTTACTGTTGTACAGGGTAGAGCCAAGCAACTGCGTGGTCAGGGTTTGAATAGCCTTAAACAGATCTATGCTCATCTTAATGAGAAAGATTATGATAAGGTACAACGAATGGTTGATAGCTTCAACGAAACCAAGAAAGCTACCGACCAAGAAATTATTGACCGTGCTAAGCGTACTGCTGATACACTGCGTCAAGTATCAAAGGAACGTCCTGAATACCTTAAGCCTCTTCAAATGGCTTGGGAGTTTACTGACGGTAACATTGATACTATGGCTAAGCTGAACAGGTATGTCGATCAAAGCCTTGGGGACTGGTTCCCTAAGTTCTTTGTTGACGGCAATCCTGAGATGCCTAACGTTATTGTGCAGGGTATGTGGAGTAATATCTACAACTCTGTTCTTACGTCTGTGTCTACCCCATTGAAAGCTGGTTTTGCTAACGCAGCTCTGTTGCTTGAGAAACCTATCACCGTGCTTGGTGGTGCTATCGTTGGTGGTGATATTAAAACTCTGAAGCGTGGGTGGTATCAATACTCAGCCTTTGCCGATACCTTCCAAAAAGGTTTGACACACATGACTGATGTGTACCGTAAAGCTGCAACAGATCCTACTTCTGTTGGGTACATCATGCGTGATGACCTTGTGAAGAAGAATGAGAATACAATGGATATTCTCCATTCGTATGCTATGGCTTCTCAACAACGAGGTAACGAAGGTCCTATGGCTCTGTACCATAAGGCTGAAGCTCTCAACGATATGGCCAATAATCCGTGGCTTCGGTTTGGTCCTAATGCTATGACGGCATTGGATGGTTTCGCACGGGCTATGATTGCCAACGCTGAAGTACGTGGACGTATCTATGATAAGTTCATTGATGGTGGCAGAAAGCTTGATGCTGATGGTATTAAAAAAGCTTTGGATGATCAATACAACGAGATGTTTGATTCCTCCGGGATGATTACAAATAAAGCTGTTGATTATGCTAGCCGTGAGATTGCTATGAACCTGGACAGCCCTGCTGTTGATGGTTTGTCCCGTCTTATTGACCAGTATCCTGCTATGAAACCCTTCCTGATGTTTCCACGCACGAGTGTGAACATTCTGGATATGGCTAATAAGCACAGTCCTATCTCTATCTTTGCTAAAGAATACAACGAGATTGCCTACAAACCACTTAGCAACTTTACTGTTGATGAAGTAGAATCTATTCTTACCAAGCGTGGTCTACCCGTTGATGAGAATATGATGGATACCTTCAACACCCTTCGTGCTGAGGTACGTGGACGTAAAGCTGTTGGCACCATCACTATGATGACTGCTGGTGCTATGTTCCTCAATGGTGGTCTGCGTGGTAATGGTCATTACGATAAAGAGCGTAACCGTGTTCGTCAAGAACTTGGTTGGAAACCTCGTACGTACAAAGGTTGGGATGGTAAGTGGTACAGTTATGATGGCCTTGGTCCTATCTCTGACTTCTTAGCACTGACTGCTGACGTGATGGATAACTTTGATTCCATTACCGAAGCTGACCTGGAAACCAACATTAACAAACTTGGATTTATCATTAGTGGTAACCTGACTAATAAGTCTATGCTTGCTGGTATTGAGCCTATGAACGATGTTCTGGCTGGTAACCCTGCTGCGTTGAACCGTTGGGCTGCTTCTTTTGCTAGCTCTCTTGCTCCTCTATCTGGTGCACGTAATGAGCTTGGTCGTCTTATGGCACCTTCTCTTCGTGAGTTGGATATGGAGTTCACTCAACTTCTCCGTAACCGTAATAAGTTCCTTGATGTTGTGGATTCCAAAGGTGCACTGCCTGATAAGCACGACTGGATTGACGGTACTAAAGTTGGTTACCCTGAAAACTTCTTTGTACGGGCATGGAATGCTGTGTCTCCTATGAAGGTGTATGAGGGTCAATCAGCTGAACGTCAATTCCTGCTGGATATTGAATATGACTCCCGTCCTAGCTTTAACAAAAGCACCAAAGGCGTTGAGTACACTCCTAAAGAAAGGTCTGAGCTATTCTCTTTGATGGGTCAGCAGGGTTACTTTAAGGGTGAATTGAATCGCATCATGCAAGGTACTGACGCTCAAGTGTGGCGTGATTCAATTAAAACTGAACGAGGAGCTGGATCTCGTATTGATCCTAATCAATGGATGAACCTGTATCGTCAGATTGATGTAGCTTTGGATCGTTCTAAGCGTATGGCTGAAGTACAGCTTAGCAATCGTGAAGAAGTGATGCGTCGTCAATACGAACAAGGTTTAGATAAAGCCTATCAGCAACGTGGGGTTCCCTTGTTGCAATGGCAAAACAAGTAATCCACCCATTCCCTTTTCTTACCTAGCGTAAATGGCTGTAACTCAAAATACATACACTGGGAATGGTTCAACTACGAACTATTCAATTACATTTGAATATCTTGAAGAGACTGATATTAAGGTAACTCTTAACGGTACTCTAACAACTGCATACACCCTTGCCAACGCTACAACTATTTCTTTTACGACTGCACCGGCAGCTGCAGTAGCAATTCGGATCTACCGAGATACTGATGTAGATTCTCTTCAGTCTACTTTTTTTGCCGGTTCAGCTATTCGTGCTCAGGATCTAAACGATAACTTTACTCAGAGTAACTACTCTGTACAAGAAATTAAAGATCGTTTCCTTGATCGTACTGGCGGAACCCTGACTGGAGCACTTGATGCTGGTGGTTTTAAAATCACTAACGTTGGAACCCCAACCAACAACGCTGATGCCTCCACAAAGGCATATGTAGACAGCACGATTGGCACTGCTGGTGGTTATGCATCTGCTGCTGCTTCTAGTGCTAGTGCTGCATCTACCAGCGCATCTAATGCTGCTTCTAGTGCCTCTGCAGCTTCCACAAGTGCTTCTAACGCATCAACCAGCGCAAGCAATGCTAGTTCTTCTGCTAGTGCTGCTTCTACGTCTGCATCCAATGCGGCAAGCAGTGCTTCTACAGCTTCGACCCAGGCATCCAACGCAGCTACCTCTGCCTCTAACGCTTCTACTAGCGCCACCAACGCCTCTAACAGTGCAACCAGTGCTGCTAGTTCTGCTGCTTCT
>Ga0310332_10085_pt1 | contig 25719 bp, 28 predicted proteins | sample LakMicSRFLOrngD5_FD_195546 | JGI IMG/M metagenome (GOLD analysis project Ga0310332, IMG submission 195546) | Enriched freshwater cyanobacterial communities from Lake Michigan, Michigan, United States - MI23.SRFL.Orng.D5 (v2) (version 2) | ecosystem: Environmental > Aquatic > Freshwater > Lake...
CGCACCCCCGCCTCATGACCAGCTGGCTTCTGCTAGGTGCCACGGAGGGAGGTCTGTTTGACCTCGATGCCACCCTGCCGCTGATGGCGGTTCAGGTGGTGCTCCTCACCTTGATTCTCAATGCTCTGTTCTTCCGCCCCGTTGGTCGCACCGTGGAGGAGCGGGAGGGCTACATCACTACGAGCCGTGCCGACGCCAAGCAGAAGCTTGCCCAGGTCCAACGGCTCCAAGCCGACCTCAAGGAACAGCTGAAGGACGCCCGCAAGGCCGCCCAGGCCCTGATCCTTGAGGCTGAGCAGGAATCCGACGAGCTCTATCGTGAGGCCCTGGCCGTAGCAACGGCATCTGCCAATGCGGCCCGGGAAGCCTCCCGCCGCGAATTGGATATCCAGCGTGATGGGGCCCTCGGCCAGATTCAGGCCGATGCCAAGACGCTCGGAGACCTGATTGTTGACCGTTTGCTGGCAGCGCAATGACGTCCTTGACCGCCCTTGTCTTTGCCTCCCACGGCAGTTTTGGCCTCAATCTTGATCTCTTCGAGACCAATATCATCAACTTGGCGATTGTGATCGCCATTTTGGTGAAGTTCTTGCCAGGCTTCCTTGGCGGGATTCTCCAGCGTCGTCGGGATTTGATTCTCGCCGACCTCAAAGAGGCTGAAGAGAGCCTGGCCCAGGCCACCGCAGCCCTGGCTGTCGCCCAGCAGGACCTGAGCACTGCCCAGGCCAAGGCCGACCAGATTCGCGTCGATGGCAAGGCCCGGGCCCAGGCGATTCGCCTCGAGGGCGACCGCCGCACAATCGAGGAAATGGCCCTGTTGAAAGAGGGTGCTGACTCCGATGTCAACGCCGAGGTTTCCAGGGTTCGCGACCAACTGCGTCGCGAGGCCGCCCGGCTCGCGATCGAGAAGGCCCTTGCCAGTTTGCCTAAAAAGCTGGATGCCGAATCCCAGGCCCGCCTGATCGACCAGTCCATTTCGAATCTGGGGAACGCCTGATGCCACTCCTCAACTCCATCACCACCCCCTACGCCGAGGCGTTCCTGCAGGTGGCCGATGGCCGCAATGAAACCGACGAGATTGTTGACCAAGCCCGTCAGGTCTTGGCCCTGTGGCACGAGTCCCCGGAACTCCGGGAGGCGATGGCCTCGCCCATCCTTGAGGTAGGCGCCAAGAAGGCAGCCCTGCAGGCCCTGTTCACTGACCAAGTCACCCCGTCCTTCTTGAATTTGCTGAAGTTGCTGGCCGATCGCCAGCGCATCGGCTTCCTGGATGCGGTGCTGGAGCGCCTGCTGGAGCTTTACCGCGAGCAGCGCCATATCTCCCTGGCCCAGGTCACCTCGGCCACGGCCCTGAACGAAACCCAGCAGGCCGAGATTGCCCTCAAGATCCAGGCCGTTGTCGGCTCCGACAAGCTGGAGATCCAGCACCAGGTCGATCCGGCCCTGATTGGCGGCTTCATTGTTTCTGTGGGTTCCCAGGTGATCGACGCCAGCCTGTCCGGTCAGGTACGCCGCCTTGGACTGGCCCTGGCCAAGGTGACCTAACGCCCGGCCGCCTCACCCTTCACCTCCGACCCATCCCATCTCCTCCCCTGCCGGGGACTTCCTCCCATGGTTTCCATCCGCCCCGACGAGATCAGCGCCATTCTCAAGCAGCAGATCGCTGACTACGACAAGTCGGTTTCGGTCAGCAACGTCGGAACCGTGCTGCAAATCGGCGATGGCATCGCCCGCGTCTATGGCCTCGAGCAGGTCATGGCCGGCGAACTGGTGCAGTTCGAAGATGGCACCGAAGGCATCGCCCTCAACCTGGAGGACGACAACGTCGGCGTGGTGCTGATGGGCGAAGGCCGCGGCATCCAGGAAGGCAGCACGGTGAAGGCCACCGGCAAGATCGCCTCGGTGCCCGTGGGCGACGCCATGCTTGGCCGCGTGGTGAATTCCCTGGGTCAGCCGATCGACGGCAAGGGTGAAATCGCCAGCAGCGAAACCCGCCTGATCGAATCGATGGCGCCTGGCATCATCCAGCGCAAATCGGTGCACGAACCGATGCAAACCGGCATCACGGCGATCGACGCCATGATCCCCATCGGCCGCGGCCAGCGCGAACTGATCATTGGCGACCGCCAGACGGGCAAAACCGCCATCGCGATCGACACGATCATCAACCAGAAGGGCGAAGACGTCGTTTGCGTCTACGTCGCCATCGGCCAGAAGGCGGCTTCTGTGGCCAACGTGGTCGAAGTGCTGCGCGAGCGCGGCGCCCTCGATTACACGATCATCGTGGCGGCCAGCGCCTCCGAGTCGGCGGCCCTCCAATACCTGGCCCCCTACACCGGAGCCGCCCTGGCCGAATCCTTCATGTACAAGGGCAAGGCCACCTTGGTGGTCTATGACGACCTCACCAAGCAGGCCCAGGCCTACCGCCAGATGTCCCTGCTGCTGCGCCGTCCCCCCGGTCGTGAGGCCTATCCCGGCGACGTGTTCTATTGCCACAGCCGCCTGCTCGAGCGGGCCGCCAAGCTGTCCGATGCCATGGGCAAGGGCAGCATGACCGCCCTACCGATCATCGAGACCCAGGCCGGTGACGTGTCGGCCTACATCCCGACCAACGTGATTTCGATCACCGATGGCCAGGTGTTCCTGAGCTCCGACCTGTTTAACTCCGGCCTGCGTCCCGCCATCAACGTGGGCATTTCCGTGAGCCGGGTGGGTGGTGCCGCCCAAACCAAAGCGATCAAGAAGATCGCCGGCACCTTGAAGCTGGAGCTGGCCCAGTTCGATGAACTGGCCGCCTTCTCCCAGTTCGCCTCCGACCTCGACGCCGCCACCCAGGCCCAGCTGGGTCGGGGCAAGCGCCTGCGCGAACTGCTCAAGCAGCCCCAGTTCAGCCCCCTGATCCTGGCCGAACAGGTGGCCGTGGTCTATGCCGGTGTGAAGGGGATGATTGATGACGTGCCCGTGGAACTGGTCAGCCAGTTTGCCCGCGAACTGCGCGAGTATCTCAAGACCAACCTGGCTGACTACGTCACCAAGGTTCAAACCGAGAAGGTGCTCAGCGACGAGTCCGAAGCCCAACTCAAGGCCGCCATTCTCGAAGTCAAATCGTCCCTGCTGGCTGCAGCCTGAGCCCTAATCCATGGCGAACCTCAAGGACATCCGCGACCGCATCAGTTCGGTCAAGAACACCCGCAAGATCACCGAGGCCATGCGCCTGGTGGCCGCCGCCAAGGTGCGCCGTGCCCAGGAACAGGTGCTGCGCAGCCGCCCCTTTGCTGACCGCCTAGCCCGGGTGCTTGAAAATCTCCAGACTCACATGGGTTCTGGTGAATCGGAATCGCCGCTTTTGCAGCTGCGCGATGTGGCCAACATCACCCTGATGGCGGTCACGGGCGACCGGGGCCTGTGTGGGGGCTATAACGCCAACATCATCAAGCGCACCGAACAACGCTTTGCCCAGTTGAAGGCCCAGGGCTTCAATGTGGATCTGGTGTTGATCGGCCGCAAGGCGATCACCTACTTCCAGAACCGCGCCCATCTCTATACGATTCGCGCCACGTTTACTGGTTTGGAGCAGGTGCCGAATGCCGATGAGGCCGGCGCTATTGCCAACGAAATTCTGGCTGAGTTCCTCTCTGGTAGCACCGACCGGGTTGAGATCATCTTCACCAAGTTCATCAACCTGGTGAGCTCTTCTCCCGTTGTTCAAACGCTTCTGCCCCTTGACCCCCAGGGCATCGCCACCCCGGATGATGAGATTTTCCGTCTCACCACTCGCGATGGTCGCCTTGGGGTTGAGCTCGGCAAGCGGGAGAATCCCCAGCCGGCTCTGAAGCCCGACTTTGTGTTTGAACAGAGTCCCGACCAGCTGCTCGATGTGCTGCTGCCCCTCTACCTGCAGAACCAGCTGCTGCGCTCCCTCCAGGAAGCGGCGGCTAGTGAACTGGCGAGCCGCATGACGGCCATGAATAACGCCAGCGACAACGCCAAGGCCCTGGCCAAGAGCCTCACCCTCGATTACAACAAGGCCCGTCAGGCGGCCATCACCCAGGAAATTCTTGAGGTGGTTGGTGGTGCTGCCGCCATGGCCTGAATTGGGCGCTTTGTTTTAACGACTCCAAGGACCGTTGTTGTCCCTGTTTCCCGAGCCGGCCCCTGGGCCGGCTTTTTGTTGACCATCCTCCATGGCCCCTCCCGTTCCCGAGCTCCAGCTGCGCGAGCTGTTTCCCTTGGCCCTAGCCCAGGTGCAGCTGCGGCCCGATCCGCTCGATTCGGCAGTGATGCTGCAGGCCTTACTGCAGCTGCGGGGCGAGCACGAGGGCAATCCCAACCCCGGCTATGCCTGGACCGGCGACCTCCATGGCGTCGCCCAGATCCACCGGTTGCCCCCCTTTGGCTGGCTGAGCGACCAGCTGCAGCAGCAGGTCTGGGCCTACCTGCTGGCCCTGGGCTTCGATCCGTCCCAGCTGGCCGTGCACATCCAGCGCTCCTGGCCCGTGGTTAGTGCCCCGGGCCAGGGGGTGGGGCGCCACCACCATCCCAACGCCCACCTCAGTGCCGTGTACTACGTCAATGGCGATGGCACTGGCCGCAGTGGCAGCCTGCGCCTCTACCCCCATCGCCAGGCCAATGAGCTGGTGCCGGGCCTGGCCGTGGGCCATGGCGGCCCGATTGCGGCCGGCCATCCGCTCAATTCCGCCTGGGTCGACATCGCCCCGCAGGCTGGCCTGTTGGTGCTGTTCCCCTCCAGCACCGACCATGCCGTGACCTGCAACGACGAGGACGAGGAGCTGCGCCTGTCGGTCAGCTTCGATCTGGTGATCACTGCCCCCGCCAGGGCTTCTGGGCCCGGGGCTGGTTCCGGTTCCCAGGCTGGCGTGGCGCCGGAATACCTCTCCCCCCACCCCAGCGACTGGACGGCGCTTCAGGCTCCGGCCGGTCTCGCCATCCGGGAAGATGGGGGCACCCAGATCGAGCGCCCCAGGGGCCCCCTTGCCGATGAGTGACAGCTTCTCCGTGACCGTCGATCTGGATGGCACCTCCCACACCTTCGCCTGTCGCGCCGACCAAACCGTGCTCGCCGCGGGCGAAGCGGCCGGGGTGGCGTTGCCCACCTCCTGTGGCGCCGGGGTGTGCACCACCTGCGCGGCCCTGATCCAGAGCGGCACGGTGCACCAGAGCGATGCCATGGGCGTGCGCGCCGACCTGCAGGAGCAAGGGTTCGCCCTGCTGTGCGTGTCCTATCCCCGCAGCGATCTCACCGTCCTGGCCCGCCAGGAGGACAGCCTCTACGAGGCCCAGTTCGGCAAATTCCAGAAGTGAGGCGGCTTCGGTGAGGTTGGAGCCTTTGGAGCTCTGGTTGGAGCCGGTGCCTGGCCCGCTGCGCCCCCAGATCCTGGCCGCCCTGCGCCCGTACGGCGAGCCGTTGCGCTGGGCGATCACGGCGGTTGAGTCCAGCTCCTCGGCAACCCCGGCCATCGATGGGTGCCAGGAGCCGCCGCCCGCCCCTGCTCTTGATGCGGTGGTGGCTGGTGAGAGAAGCAGGCCCCAAGCGGGCGGGGAGGTTGGCCCCGGGACCAGCTTTGGCTTAGGGGCCAGCGATGGCCGCGCCCAAGCGGATCCAAGGGGTGATGGTCCAGGCCGGCTCCGCCTGGAGGCGGTGATGCTGCGATGACGACCGCCGCGCCGCTTCCCACCCTGCTGGTGATCCCCACCGGGATTGGCTGTGCCATTGGGGGCTATGCCGGCGACGGTCTGCCGGCGGCCCGGCTGCTGGCGGCCGCCAGCGGCTGCCTGGTGACCCACCCCAATGTCATGAATGGGGCCTCCCTTTATTGGAGTGATCCCCGCATCCACTACGTGGAGGGTTCGGCCCTGGATCGCTTTGCCGCTGGCGAGCTGGCCCTGCGGCCGGTGCGGCGCCAGCGGCTGGGGTTGTTGCTGGATGCCGGCATCGAGGAGAGCCTGCGGCTGCGGCACCTCCAGGTGGCTGAGGGCTGCCGCGCCAGCCTGGGCCTGGAGATTGGCCCCGTCGTCACGACGGACCGGCCCCTGGAGGTCAGTCTCAGCAGGGGGCCGAGCGGCATGAGCTGGGGCCGCCTGGGGCAGCCCGATTCCTTGTTGCGGGCGGGGGAGCGCCTCAAGGCCCTGGGCGCCACGGCGATTGCCGTAGTCAGCAGATTCCCCGATGACGACGGCAGTGAGGCCCTGCAGGCCTACCGCCAGGGCAGTGGGGTGGATGGGCTGGCTGGCGCCGAGGCGGTGATCAGCCACCTGCTCAGTGGCAACCTGGGCCTGCCCTGCGCCCACGCCCCGGCCCTGGCCCCCCTAGAGCCCGATCCCCAGCTTGATCCCCGCGCCGCCGGCGAAGAGCTGGGCTACACGTTTTTGGCCTGTGTGCTGGTGGGCTTGAGTCGGGCCCCCGATCTGGTCAGCCTGGGGGCTGACCCGGACCACAGGCTGGCCCTGGCCGATCCTGGCCTGCTCTGGCCAGGGGCCATCGCTGCCGTGGTGGCCCCGGCTGGGGCCTTGGGGGGTGGGGCCGTGTTGGCTTGCGCTGAACGGGGTGTACCCCTCATTGCCGTGGCCAACCCTTGCCTGTTGGAGGTGACGGCCGGAGCCCTGGGATTGCCGGCCTTGCCGGCGTCGAGCTACGGCGAAGCAGCCGGGCTGCTGCTGGCCCTGCGCGAGGGGATCAGCCCCGCTGCCCTGACCAGGCCCCTAGCTCCCTTGGAGCCCCTGCTGAGCTGAGCCAGGCCGGTTCTGGGGGTGAGGCGTTTCCTGTCAGGCGTTGCACCGGGCCCAGGCCATCCAGCTCTGGCAAGCTGCTTCCTGGATCCGAGCCCTTCAGCGGAGGCAGGCCATCGGATGGCGGCTGGGCACCCCTAGGGCCTTGGCCACGCCGGGGTGGCAGACCGCCCCATCAATCGTGTTCAGCCCCGACGCCAGTTCGGGCCGATCCGTGATCGCTTCGGCCAGGCCCCTGCCGGCGATGGCGAGGATGTAGGGGAGGGTCACACTCACCAGGGCTTCGGTGGAGGTGAAGGGCACGGCCCCGGGCATGTTGCCGACGGCGTAGTGCTGCACCCCGTGGATGGTCACCACCGGATCGGTGTGGGTGGTTTCGCGGCTGGTGGCAATGCAGCCGCCCTGGTCGATCGCCACATCCACAATCACCGATCCGGGCCGCATCTGCTGCACCAGTTCCTCGCCCACCAGGGTGGGGGCCCGGTCCCCGGGGGTGAGCACGGCCCCAATCAGCAGGTCGGCGCTGGGCACGATCCGCTCGATCAGGCCCCGGCTGCTCACCAGGCTCACCAATCGCCCGATCCGCGTTGTCTCCAGGCCGCGCAGGCGCTGGGGTGAGCGGTCGAGCAGCACCACCTCCGCATCCATGGCGGCCGCCACCCGGGCCGCATACCAGCCGACGGTTCCTGCCCCGAGCACCACCACCCGGGCCGGCTGCACGCCGGTGCAGCCGCCCATCAGCACGCCGCGGCCGCCATGGGGTTGTTCCAGCAGGTGGGCCCCCACCTGGGCTGCCAGCCTCCCGGCGATTTCGCTCATCGGCGCCAAGAGCGGCAGGCTGCCGTCATCGAGTTGCACGGTTTCATAGGCCACCGCCGTGGTGCCCGCTACTAGCAGGGCCCGACCCACCTCGGGGTAGGCGGCGAGATGCAGGTAGGTGAACAGCACCTGGTCCTGGCGCAGGAAGCCAAATTCCTGGGGTTGGGGCTCCTTCACCTTCACCACCAGGCGGGCAGCCCAGGCCTCCTCGGCGCTCACCAGTTGGGCGCCGGCGGCGGCGAAGGCCCCGTCGCTGATGCCGGCGCCCGCGCCCGCCTGGCTCTGGATGCGCACCTCGAGCCCATGGCTCACCAGTTCGCGCACGCCGTCCGGGGTGAGGGCGACCCGCTGCTCATCCCGTTTGATCTCGGTCGGCACGCCGATGCTGGCGATCGGGGCGTTGGAACTGGCTCTCAACGCGCTGGAGTTGGGGCTCGCCATGTCGCCATCCCGTTCCCCCCAGGGTGGCCCCGGCGGCGGCCCCTGGCCAGGATCCCGTTAGGGACCGGCCGCAATCGGCATGCGCCAGCCGCTGCCAAAGGCCCGCGGGCTCACCTTGAGCACCGGAGCGGCCTGGCGCCGTTTGAATTCGGCTCGGCGCAGCAGGCCATCAACCCGTTGGGCCAGGGCCGGTTCCATGTCATCGAGTTCGGGGCCCAGGTCTTCGGGGCTGCGGTGCTGCTCGATGTAGGCCTGGAGTAAGGGGTCGAGGAGGGCGTAATCGGGCAGGGAATCGCTATCGCGTTGATCGGGGCGTAATTCGGCGCTGGGCGGCTTCAAGCGGATCGCCGCTCCGATCAGTTCGCCCGCTTCGGGAAGGCCCAGGTCGCGGCGGCAGGCCCGGGCGGTGTCGCTATCGAGCCAGGCGCAGAGCTGGAACACGGTGGTTTTGTAGAGATCGCCGATCACCGCCAGGCCGCCGTTCATGTCGCCGTAGAGGGTGCAATACCCCACGGCCAGTTCCGATTTGTTGCCGGTGGCGAGCAGCAGCTGGCCGCCCTGGTTGGCCAGGGCCATCAGCAGGGTGCCGCGAATGCGGGATTGCAGATTTTCCGCCGTTAGTCCGGCCGGTGGGGCCCCCAGGGCCGGGGTCAGGGCATCGTCGAAGGCGCCCATCAGGGCCGTGATCGCCACGGTTTGCTGGCCAAACCCCAGCCGGGTCGCCAGGGCCTCGGCGTCGCTGCGGGAGCCGCTGGAGCTGTAGGGCGAGGGCATTAACAGGGCTTGCACGGCCCCAGGACCGAGCGCCGCACAGGCGATCACGGCCACCAGAGCCGAATCGATACCGCCACTGAGGCCCAGCAGGGCCCGCCGGAAGCCGCACTTGCGGGCGTAGTCGGTCACCCCCAGCACCAGGGCCCGAAACAGCTGCTCCTCCGGGCCCGGTAGGACCGCCGGTGGCGGAAGCGGCGCCTGGGCGGCTGCAGGGGGAAGGCCCCCATCCCAGTAGGCCAGGGCCGTCTGGGAGCAGGGCAACTGCTGGCAGATCGCGCCGCTGGCGTCCACCACAAAACTGGCGCCATCGAACACCAATTCGTCATTGCCGCCCACCTGGTTCACGTACACCACGGGGCAACCCAGGCGCCGGGCGGCGGCGCCGGCGAGCTGCTGGCGCAGGGCAGCCTTTCCCTGGCTGAAGGGCGAGGCCGAGAGGTTGAGGAGGAGGTCGGGCTTGAGCGGTTCGAGGCTGGCGATCGGATCGGCTCCGGCGAGCCTGTGCCCCGCGATCCGTTCCTCCACCCAGAGGTCCTCGCAGAGGGTTAGGCCCAGGCTCCAGCGGCGTCCCTGGCGCTCGAGCTCAAGCACGCAGGGCCCTGAACCGGAGCGGAAGTAGCGCCGCTCATCGAATACGTCGTAGCTGGGCAGCAGCTGTTTGCGGGCCACCACTTGCCAGCGGCCGGCGTCCACCAGGGCAGCGGCGTTGCTGAGGTCGGGTTGGTTGCCGTCACTGATTGGCTCGGCGACGCCCAGCAACAGGCCCAGGCCCGCCGGCAGGGCGCTCGCCAGCTGATCGAGCACGTCCCCCTGGAGCTGGCGCAGGGAGGGTCGCAGCAGCAGGTCCCGGGCCGGATAGCCCCAGAGGGCCAGCTCGGGGGCCACCACCAGGTCGGCGCCGTTAGCGGCCGCCCGCTGGCACTCGGCCAGCAGGAGCGCGCCATTGCCGCGCAGGTCGCCCACAAGCGGATTGAACTGGCAAAGGGCGAGGCGCATCAGGGCCGGGGCTGGGGAACGGGCGAGGGCTGCAGGGGGGACTCAACGGAGGGCTGGAGCGGCGCTTGAGTCGCCGCTGGACTCGTTAGCTGGCCCGAGCCCGGGCCCGTTGGGTTGGCGCTGTTGGGGTCCAGGTGGCCGGCGCCATAGAGGTTGTACTTAATCAATTCGGGCCAGAGGGCCGGTGGTACCAGTTCGGGACTGGGATGGTGGCGGATCTGGGAACTGGCGCTGGCTGGAATCTCCAAGGGCAGCAGCTCAACGTGCCCACCGAGCTGGCGCAAGTGTTCTAGATCCGACTCCTGCAGGGGCCAGCCCTGGCGCGGGACCACCGCCAGCCGGCACTGGCCCAGGAGTTGCTGGGCCTGGTACCAGCGGGGGATCTGGGTGACCAGATCGCTGCCCACCACAAACACCGGATCGGCCCCAGGCCAGAGGCGCTGGGCTCGGGCCAGGGTTTCGATCGCCCGGGGGCTGCTGAGCTGTTGCTCCAGGCGCAAGCGCGGATTGGCCAGGTGCTCGACTAGGGCCTGCAGCAGGGCGGCCCGCAGCCCTAGGGGTGCCCCGTGCCGCTTGAAGGGATTGGAGCTCGCCCAGGTCACCACCTGGGGGTAGTGGTCGAGCAGCCCCTCCAGCAGCGCCCGGTGGCCGGTGCTGGGGGGATCGGCGCTGGTGCCGAACAGGGCGAGGGTCTGGCCGGTGCTCATGGCAGTAGGGCTTGGAGCGCCGTGGCTGAAGGGTCCCTGGTCGCGGGCCCGTCGAGCCCCCGCCATTGCACCAGCCAGGCCCGCACCTGGGGATCCTGGCGGGCCAGGCGCCGCATTAGGGAGCCTGGCCGCTGCTGACCCCGGTCGGCACTGCGCAGCAGTTCCGTCGCCGTGAGGCGGCCGGTGAGTCGGGTGGTGTGAACCGCCAATGCGGCCTGGGCCAGGGCCACCGGAGCGGCGGGGGCCAGGCTGAGCCCAGCCGTGAGCGGGGCGGCCAGCAGGAGCAGTGAGCGCATCCCCCCCAGCAGCAGCTGGATGGCCACCAGTAGGGCGTTCTGGGTCGAGAGCCGACCCAGAAGCTGGCGGGCGCCGGCGCCGCCCATGGGCAGGCCATAGAGCTGGCAGAGCTGCATCACCAGGGCCGTGTCGAGGGCCAAGCCACCGGCTAGATCAAGCGGCCACAGGGGGTTGATGGCCACGCCCGTGGCCTTCAGCGCGGCGAAACGACCAATCAGCCCCTGGGCGGCATCCCGTTGCTGGCCCAGGCGCCAGCGGTGCAAGGCCTGGCTGAAGCGATCCGCAGCCCGCAGGCCGTTGAGACCGAGAAGCAGGGGGCCGTGCTCGCGCAGCAGGTCGAGCAGCTGGCGGCGCAGGGGCTCAACCTGGGGAGCGGCCGGCTGGCTGCGCACCCGTCCATCGGCCTTCAGGCTTGCCCGCCGGGGCGCTGAAGCGACCGTGACCAGCTCCAGTTGGCGCGCCTCCGGAGGCAGGCGGCTGCGGATGCTGGCGACCAGGGCCTGGCGCTCGCCTTCGGGCCAGCAATCGATGCGGTTGAGCACCAGCAGGATCGGTTTGCCCGCCTGCAGCATCGGCTCGAGGGCCTCGAGTTCGGGGCTGCTGAGGTCGCCATCGAGCACGAACAGCAGCAGATCGGCGCCCATGGCCACCCGGGCCGCCAGGCGCTGGCGGGCCCGGGCGGCAATTTCATCAATGCCGGGCGTGTCCACCAGCTCGACCCCGCCGAGGCCAGGCACGGCCACGGGCCAGGCCACCCGCTGCTGGAGCCGGGTACAGCCATGGGCCACGTCGGTGGCGAAGTGGGGGGCGCCGAGGAGCGCATTGAGCAGGCTCGATTTGCCCACGCCCACCCGGCCGAACACGGCCACCCGAAGCCGCCGATCGGCTAGGGCCCCCAGCTGGCGATCAAGCCCCACCAACTCGGGCGCCAGCACCGACTCTTCCCGGCCACTGAGCTGCAGTTCGGCCCGCCAGCGCCGCAACAGCTGGTCACAGCGCTCGACCACGGCGGGGGGCTCCTGAACCGGCCGCGGCGTGCTCCTCATCCCCGGTCGACCACGCTGTTGGTGGCCGGGGCGGGCTCGGCTTGCTGGGACTGGGGCCGGCGCCACCAGCCCGCCAATACCGCCAGCACCACATCGGAGCCAATCACGCCGACAAAGCCGCCAAATTCATCCACCACCACCCTGGGAGTCTGGCTGCGGCGGCGGAAGGCGGTGAGCAGGCGGTCGGCCCGAATCATCTCCGGCACGAACTCCACCGGCTCACTGAACTGGGCCACGGGGGTGGGACCCAGACCCTGCACCAAGGCGGCCAAGAGGCGATCACGGCTGGCCACCCCCAGCACCTCATCCACCCCTTCCCCCAGCACCACCCACCATCCGGCGCCCGTGCCCACCAAGGTGGCCTCCAGGCTGGCCAGTTCCGCCTGGCCCGGCAGGGTCGGCGCCGAGACCCGCGGCACCATCAGGTCGCGGGCGGTGAGGTCGTTGAGTTGGAACACCTTGGCGATCATGGCCGCCTCATCGGCCTCGATCTGGCCGGTCTGGGAGCCGAGCCTGGCCAACAGGCGGATTTCCTCTTCGTCGGTGGTCAGTTCGTTTTCGGCGGTGATGGCGGGCATCAACCGCTCCAGCAGCAGCACCATTGGCAGCATCAGCTTCAACAGCAGGCTCACCGAGCTGGCACTGGCCAGGGCCACGGGCAGGGCAAAGCGGCTGCCGAGGGCCTTGGGCAGGATTTCGCCGAGCAGGATCACCAGCACGGTGAGGCTGATCGAAAACAGGGCTAGGGCGATCCCCTTGACCCCCTGGTTGTGGAACACCTGGGCGGCGTAGCCGCCCAGCATGAGGCTGCCGAAAATATTGAAGGCGTTGTTGGCGATCACCAGCACCGCCAGGGCCCGGCCCATGCGGGTTTTCAGCCGTTGCAGCGTCAGGGCGCCGCGGGGGGGCTGGGGCCGCCCGACCAGTTCATGCACCCGTAGCGGGTTGACCGTGAGTAGGGCCGCCTCCACGCCTGATGAGAGGGCTGATCCCACCAGGATCATCAGCACCAGACCAGCTAAACCAAGGAACTCGTTCATGCCGAGAGATCCCCTAGCCAGGCAGTGGGTCCGTTGGTGGGAGCTGGGTTTGGCGCAGGTCCCATGGGGAAGTCGGCTGCAATCGGATTCGGTTGTGCCATCGTCGCGCTGTCCCCGCCTGTTGGACAGGACCCCATGGTGATTGCCCCTGAGCTGTATGCCCAGCGCCGCGAGCGTTTCCTGGCGAAGCTAGGCGGTGCGGCGGCGGTGATTCCGGCGGCCAGTTTGGTGAGCCACCACGCCGATGTGGAGTATCCCTTCCGCCAGGCCAGCGACTTCTGGTATCTCACCGGGTTTGACGAGCCCGAAGCGGTGGCCCTATTTCTGCCCCACCGCCCGGAAACCCCTTTTGTGCTGTTCGTGGAGCCGAAGGAGCCCTCGGCCGAGGTCTGGGCCGGCCGGCGCTGGGGCTGTGAGGGGGCCGTGGCCCAGTTCGGCGCCAGCGTCGCCCACCCCCGCGAGGAGCTGGCCAAGCGGCTGCCGGAGTACCTCAAGGGGGCCGAAGGCATCGCCTTCCGGGTGGGTCGCCATGCGGCGGTGGAGCCCCTGGTGCTGAAGGCCTGGGCTGACCAGCTCGATCGGGCCCCCCGCAGCGGCCAGGCGGCCCTGGGCCTGGTGGCGCCCTGCGGCCTGCTGCATGAACTGCGCCTGCGCAAGTCGCCCGAGGAGCTCGATCGGCTCAGGGAGGCGGCCCGCATCTCCGCCCTGGCCCATGAGTTGGCGCGGGACGTGGTGCGGCCAGGGCTCAATGAGCGCCAGGTGCAGGGCGTGATCGACCAGGTGTTTCTTGAAAACGGCGCCCGCGGACCGGCCTACGGCTCGATCGTCGCCGGCGGCGATAACGCCTGCGTGCTGCACTACACCAGCAACACTGCCCCCCTGCGCGATGGGGACCTGCTGTTGATTGATGCGGGCTGCAGCCTCAGTGATTACTACAACGGCGACATCACCCGCACCTTTCCGATCAATGGCCGCTTCAGCGGTGAGCAGCGGGCCCTTTACGAGCTGGTGCTGGCGGCCCAGGAGGCGGCCGTGGCCGCAGTGCGGCCGGGGGCCACGGCCGAGGCCATCCACGACATCGCCGTACGCACCCTGGTGGCGGGCCTGCTGGACCTGGGCCTGCTCAGCGGCTCGATCGATGCGGTGATTGAGCAGGGGGCCTACCGGCACCTCTACATGCACCGCACCGGCCACTGGCTGGGGCTCGATGTCCACGATGTGGGCGCCTACCGCCTGGGTGAACATCCGGTGGTGCTGGAGCCGGGCATGGTGTTGACCGTGGAGCCGGGTCTCTATGTGAGTGATCGGCTGCCCGTGCCCGAGGGCCAACCCGCCATCGAGGAGCGCTGGAAGGGTATCGGCATCCGCATCGAGGATGACGTGGCCGTCACAGCGCACGGCCACGAGGTGCTCAGTGCCACTGCCCTCAAGGCGCCGGCAGCCATGGAGCGCTAGGCCAGGCCCTAAGGGTTAAGGCTCCATGGGCTCAAGCGATGAAGCCAGCAGGGCCTGGAGGAAAGCCCCCAGGCCCCTGGCGCCCTAGGGGCTTTCCTCCAGCCAATCAAGCAGCAGCGCCGGCGTCAGGCTGGCCGTGTGGCTGAGCAGCCGGTCAGCCCCGGCGTCCAGGAGGCCCTGTTCATAGGCCTGGCGCGCCTCCAGGTGCTCGGCTCCGTGCAGGTGGGGTGGGGCCACGGCGAGGCTCTGCCAGCGCTGCTGGGGCTGGGCTTGGCGGGCCCGCTGCACTGTCATCACGTCGGCCACCGTGTCGCCCAGGTAGGCGATCGGCGGGGCCTCCGGCCCGAGGGGGCAGCCGGCCAGGGCCTCGGCCAGGCGCAGGAGCCCCGTGGGATCGGGTTTGTCGGGGGCATCGCCCATGGCGATCAGGGGTGGATTGGTGAGGCCGAGCCGTTGCTGCAACACGTAGCGGGCCGAGGGCGGTTCGGCGCCACTAACGAACCCCCAGGCGATGGTCTGGTCCGAGAGCGCCTCAAAAAAGGCCTGGGACACCAGCAGGGGTTCGCTGCCGATGAAGCCCCGCCAGCGGGCCGGATCACCCTCGGGGTCGCCACCGAAATAGAAGGCGCTGAACACCGCCACCAGGGCGTCGAACGCGGGCAGGGGGCTGTGGCCGCCGCGGCGCAACAGCTCTAGGGAGGCCTCCCAGTCGTTGTTCCAGCGCCCTTCGCCCTTGAGGGCATCGATGCTGGCCGGTTCCGGGCGCCAACCGCCGTAGTGGTGCACCGTTTCGCTGAGGGCGCGCCGGTAGCTACCGGCCACATCCCGCACCACCCCATCAATGTCGAACAGCAGAATGGCGCGCGGTCTCAGGTCAGGGCTCCCGGGGCTGGTAGGTTAGTTGTTTGTCCCTAAGCCTTGAGCGCTGAACCCATGAGCGGCACCCCCGGCGCCCTTGAAACCGAAGCCACCGGTGCGGTTGCGGCGGTGTTAACAGCAGAAATCGACATCTCCGCTGAGGAGCCCACCCAGGGCCGTCCGGTGCTGCGCGGCGCCAGCGCTGCCCTAGCCACGGCCACCATCGACGAGAACGGGGTGCCCTCCGGCCGGACCCCCAAGGCCGATGAGGGCCGTTTCCTGTTGAAGATTCTTTGGCTGCCCGACAACGTCGCCCTCGCCGTTGACCAGATCGTTGGTGGCGGCCCCAGCCCCCTGACGGCCTATTTCTTCTGGCCCCGGGAAGATGCCTGGGAAACCCTCAAATCCGAGATCGAAGGCAAGAGCTGGATCACCGAAAACGAACGGGTTGAGATCCTCAATAAGGCCACCGAGGTGATCAACTACTGGCAGGAGGAAGGCAAGGGCAAGAGCCTTGAAGAGGCCAAGCTCAAGTTCCCCGATGTCACCTTCTGCGGGACCGCCTGAATCTTGGGCTTTGGCTGAGTTGAGCTGAGAGGCCCAAGGGTCCAGGTTTGATCCGTTCCTTGTTTCGGATCGATAGCGCCCTAGAAAGGGCGCTTTTTAATGGGCCCCAGGTGTTGGGCTCACCAATCCCTGGGAGGGGCAGGCTGCCCTTGGGAATGGATTGGGTGATTGGCGCAACCAACGCGCGTCGGAAGGATTCTTCAGCGGCACCTCCCTGCGCCGGGGGCGCACCCCTCCAGCGCCCCCTCCGCTGACCACAGCGTCAGGCACGATCGTCAAAAAAATAAGCTGACAACCCGAGTGGTCGCCAGCTTGAAAGATGATTGTTGGCCCAAAGATGGTTCCCTTGTTTGAGTCTTACTCCCTTGACATAGTGGTCATTGGATTAAGGGCCATCCCCGAGTTGGTTGCCAAGAGGGGTTGGGCCGAAGCGCTTCGCTTGCCCTTAAAACGCCCCAGAGGCGCCGCTGGCTTGCTTGCGGGCCCGGGCCCGGGCTAGCTCCTGCTTGGCTTTCACCTGTTCGGTGCTATTGGGCTGGCCTTGGAAGCTGGCGGCCACCTGTTCGGCGGCGGCCAGCTCTTCGCTGGCCTTGGCTGCATCGATACGGCTGCCCAGCTCGGCGCTGTTGACCAGAACAGTTACCTCATCGGCTTCCACTTCGGCGAAACCGCCTAGAAGGGCAATGGCCTTCCAGTCCTTGCCTTCCCGTACCCGCAGGACCCCGGTATCGAGGGCCGCGAGGATTGAGACGTGGCCGGGAAGAATTCCCATTTGGCCAGTGGTGCTGGGCAGGATCACTTCGTCGGCAGTGCCATCGAAGACGCTCTGATCAGGGGAGAGAACGCGCAGTGTGAGAGGCATGGGCAGCAGGGATCAGGACGCAGAAGGTGGTGCTGGGCGTTGGGTTGCGCCGAAATCAGCCCTTTTTGGCATCAGCGGTGATCTTGGCAGCCTTGGCTCTCACTTCATCGACGTTGCCGACGAGGTAGAAAGCGGCTTCGGGCAGATCATCAAGCTCGCCAGCGAGGATCTGGTTAAAGCCCTTGATCGTTTCTTCGAGTTTCACATACTTGCCGGGCATGCCGGTGAAGATTTCAGCCACGAAGAATGGCTGGGAGAGGAACTTCTCAATCTTGCGGGCCCGATCCACCGTGCGGCGGTCGTCTTCGGAGAGTTCGTCTAGACCCAAAATGGCGATGATGTCCTGGAGCTCCTTATAGCGCTGCAGGGTGGACTGCACGGCCCGGGCGGTGCGGTAGTGCTCATCACCAACCACGGCCGGCTGCAGCATGGTGCTGGTGGAATCGAGGGGATCCACGGCCGGGTAGATGCCCTTGGAGGCCAGGCCGCGGCTCAGCACCGTGGTGGCATCGAGGTGGGCAAAGGTGGTGGCAGGCGCCGGGTCGGTCAGGTCGTCCGCAGGCACGTACACGGCCTGGATCGAGGTGATCGATCCTTCGAGGGTGGAGGTGATGCGCTCCTGCAGGCTGCCCACGTCGGTGCCCAGGGTGGGCTGGTAGCCCACGGCCGAAGGCATGCGGCCCAAGAGGGCGGACACTTCGGAACCGGCCTGCACGAAGCGGAAGATGTTGTCCACGAACAGCAGCACGTCCTGCTTGTTCACATCGCGGAAGTGCTCAGCCATGGTGAGGGCCGAGAGACCCACGCGCATGCGGGCGCCAGGGGGCTCGTTCATCTGGCCGTAGCAGAGCGCCACCTTGGACTTGCTCAGGTCTTCGGAGTTGATCACTCCCGATTCCTTGAACTCTTCGTAGAGATCATTGCCTTCGCGGGTGCGCTCGCCCACGCCGGCAAACACGGACACGCCGCCGTGCTCCTTGGCGATGTTGTTGATCAACTCCTGGATCAACACGGTCTTGCCGACGCCGGCGCCACCGAACAGGCCGACCTTGCCGCCTTGGCGGTAGGGGGCCAACAGGTCGATCACCTTGATGCCCGTTTCGAACACCTTCGGCTTGGTTTGCAGGTCGGTGAGCTTGGGGGCTTCGCGGTGGATCGGAGCGGTGAGGGTCGTTTGCACGGGACCGCGCTCATCAACGGGCTCGCCGAGCACGTTGAAGATCCGTCCCAGGGTGGCTTCACCCACGGGCACGGAAATCGGGGAGCCGGTGTCGAGGGCTTCCATGCCGCGCACGAGGCCGTCGGTGCTGCTCATCGCCACAGCGCGCACCCGGTGGTCGCCGAGGAGCTGCTGCACTTCAGCGGTGAGGGCCACGGTCTGGCCAGCGGAGTTCTTCGCCTCAATGCGAAGGGCGTTGTAGATCTTGGGCAGCTTGCCGGCAGGGAATTCCACGTCCAGAACGGGACCAATCACCTGACGGACGATTCCCTTGATGCCGGAGGCGGCGGGTGCAGCAGCAGCCATAAGAAAGGAGGATCGCGGAGGTCGCAGCGGGAGTCTGGGAAGCCCGCCCGAAGCGGCGCCACCTTACCACTGCGCATGCGTGCCCCCTGGGATCCCCCGCCAGGGCCGGGCCTGGTCAGGACTGGCTGAGTGCCGGCTGAAGGGCGTGGTGGCTGGCCGGGTTCGGTCACCCGCACAGACGGCCGGTTGTGGGCCAGGCAAGGGCGGACCTAGGTTGGCACTCAAGACGGGAGAGTGCTAACTCGACCGTTGATTGGCGTCATTGGCGCCATGCCGTTGCTCTCGCAATCCCTCCATGGCTGCTGTTTCTCTCAGCGTCTCCACGGTCAAACCGCTCGGAGATCGCATTTTCATCAAGGTCTCCGAATCCGAGGAGAAAACCGCCGGCGGCATCCTGCTGCCTGACACCGCCAAGGAAAAGCCCCAGGTGGGCGAGGTGGTGCAGGTGGGCCCCGGTAAGCGCAACGACGACGGCACCCGCCAGACCCCGGAAGTGGGCATCGGCGACAAGGTGCTCTACAGCAAGTACGCCGGCACCGACATCAAGCTCGGTACCGATGAGTACGTGCTCCTTTCCGAGAAGGACATCCTGGCGATCGTGAACTGAGGCCCAGGCGTCTCATTCACCTAGCTTTCGTCCCCCCTCCCCATTCTCCTTTCCCAGGCCCTCCATGGCTAAGCGAATCATTTATAACGAGCAAGCCCGCCGGGCCCTCGAACGCGGCATCGACATCCTGGCCGAAGCCGTTGCCGTCACCCTCGGTCCGAAGGGCCGCAACGTGGTGCTCGAGAAGAAGTTTGGTGCTCCCCAGATCATCAACGACGGCGTCACGATCGCTAAAGAGATCGAACTCGAAGACCACATCGAGAACACCGGTGTCGCCCTGATCCGTCAGGCCGCCTCCAAAACCAACGATGCCGCCGGTGACGGCACCACCACCGCCACGGTCCTGGCCCACGCCATGGTCAAGGCGGGTCTGCGCAACGTGGCCGCCGGCGCCAACGCCATCACCCTGAAGAAGGGCATTGACAAGGCGTCTGAGTTCCTGGTCGCCAAGATCAAGGAGCACGCCAAACCGATCAGCGATAGCAACGCCATCGCCCAGGTCGGCACCATCTCCGCCGGCAACGACGAAGAAGTGGGCCGCATGATCGCCGATGCGATGGACAAGGTCGGCAAGGAAGGCGTGATTTCCCTCGAAGAGGGCAAATCGATGACCACCGAGCTGGAGGTCACCGAAGGCATGCGCTTCGACAAGGGCTACATCTCGCCCTACTTCGCCACCGACACCGAGCGGATGGAAGCGGTGCTCGAGGAGCCCTACATCCTGCTAACCGATAAGAAGATCGGCCTGGTCCAGGACCTGGTGCCCGTGCTCGAGCAGATCGCCCGCACCGGCCGTCCCCTGCTGATCATCGCCGAGGACATCGAGAAGGAAGCCCTCGCCACCTTGGTGGTGAACCGCCTGCGCGGTGTGCTCAACGTGGCCGCCGTCAAGGCCCCTGGCTTCGGTGATCGCCGCAAGGCCATGCTCGAGGACATCGCCGTTCTCACCAACGGCCAGCTGATCACCGAGGATGCCGGCCTCAAGCTGGAAAACACCAAGCTCGAGATGCTGGGCACCTCCCGCCGGGTGACGATCAACAAGGACACCACCACGATCGTGGCCGAAGGCAACGAGGTGGCCGTCAAGGCGCGCTGCGAGCAACTGCGCAAGCAGATGGACGAAACCGACTCCTCCTATGACAAGGAGAAGCTGCAGGAGCGTCTGGCCAAGCTCAGCGGTGGCGTGGCTGTGGTGAAGGTCGGCGCCGCCACCGAAACCGAGATGAAGGACAAGAAGCTGCGCTTGGAAGATGCCATCAACGCCACCAAGGCGGCCGTTGAAGAAGGCATCGTCCCCGGCGGCGGCACCACCCTGGCCCACCTGGCTCCGGCCTTGGAAGAGTGGGCTGCGGCCAACCTCACGGGCGAAGAGCTGATCGGCGCGACCATCGTGGCCTCTGCCCTCACTGCTCCCCTCAAGCGCATCGCTGAGAACGCTGGTGTCAACGGCGCTGTCGTGGCGGAGCATGTCAAAAACATGCCCTTCAACGAGGGTTACAACGCCGCCACCGGCGAATACGTCGACATGCTGGCCGCTGGCATCGTCGATCCCGCCAAGGTGACCCGTTCTGGCCTGCAGAACGCCGCCTCGATCGCCGGCATGGTGCTCACCACCGAGTGCATCGTGGCCGATATGCCCGAGAAGAAGGAAGCAGCTCCCGCCGGCGGCGGCGGCATGGGCGGCGACTTCGACTATTGAGTCCAGGCCCCTGTCGCCGGATTGAATAGCCAGCTGGGTTGGGGGGTTCGCTCCCCGGCCCTTTTTTGTTGGTTTGCTCCGCTTTTATCAGCCGGGCCATGGTCAGCGAGACAAAGGTCAACCGGAGGGTCAACCGGGCCAAACCCCCTAGGTTGGAGGCCATGCATGGGTCCGCAGGTTTGGAGCTGGCTGGCCTTGGCCTGCCAACCCACCGGCCCCAACCCCAGATCTTGAACCCGCCCAGCATGTCGGATGTGCTTTTTCGGTTTGAGGATTTTGTGCATGCCCATGGCGAGATCTGCGACCAGCTCCAGCGGGTCCAATCGCCTGACGAGATCCTGGCGTTGGCGGCTGCCTACGGCTTTGAGGTCTCCAAGCAGGAATTGATTGCCTACGCCGTGTCCCTCACCGCCGAATGCTGGGTCTGGTCGGGCAAACCCAGTCAGTGGCGCCGCTACTTCCTCCATGAGGGGCGCCGACCGGAGGCTGACTAGCCCTTGTCCTGGCGACGCTTGATCCGGGCCTCGGGGCAGGCGAGTGGGCAGGGCCAGGGCCGTTCCTGGGAGCTGGAACGATCGATGCATTGCTGAACGTAAAGGCGGTCTTGCGTTTGGGCCGAATGGCGCTTTACGGCTAAACTGGGTTATTCGCAAGCCAGCCGTGAAGGTTACCCACCTTGAGCGGGAGCACCTGCTTTGCCTGTCCTCCGAGGAGGTCGCCCTGTTGGTTGACCTCTGCCATGCGGCCACCTTCTCGGACATGCTGCCCACGGAAAAGGAAACCCAGCGCCGGCTGAAGCGGTTCATGGGCGAGGTTCAAACCTCCCTGCATGACACGGCCCAGCTGTTGTGGAAGGAAAAACAGCGCCGCTCCAAGCAGCGCCAGTCCTGACGGGTGCCCAGTTCCGCCCCGCCCCCCGCTTTGGTGGGGGGCCTCCCTTGAGCTTTTGATTGGTTGCAATAACGATCGCGATAATTCCCGATAATAATAAAAGTGAAATTGAAGATTTATTTTGTTTGCGCTAGATAGTCCGTACTATTGATCTATTGGCATGGGATCCTCGCTGGCGACTCAAGCCACCGCATAAGAGCCCATCCCATGGCCTCTTATGCGGTGGGCCATAGGGGTGGCTAGTGGGGCTTCCCGTTTGAGATGGGCAGCAGCTTCAGTGGAACAAAAAGAACGGGGCGATCCCAACGGGGATCGGATCACGGCCCCTACAAAACAAGCAGCTAAGGCTGGTCAGTTTTTGGCGGCTTCGGCAGCGGTGTTCGAGCTGGTTTGGTGGCCTTGCAGGTGCTTTTCGCAGGCTTGGGCTCCGACGCCGAAGAGCAGCACAGTCGCCATCAGAGTTGAGGTGAAAAGGCGCTGCATGGCTGAAGTGTTATCTGTTTTCATTTTAGGCAGGATAGGTTTAGTCAAGTCCCCTGGGATCGGCGGGTTGGGTCTTGATTTCGTTACCATCCGCTGGCGTTGCTGCCGCTTGCTTGCTCCCCATTCACGCCAAATGCAGCAGCTGCCGCTACTTTGATGCCCGCTCCCTCGGCGGCCTGGGTTACTGCCGCCTTTGGAGCACCGTGCTGAGTGCCGATTGGTCCCTGCCCAACCAGTGCCCCAGTTGGAGCGCCCAACCGTCCAAGCCCCGGGCTTGAACAGACCCAGGGCTACATTCCATGCCCACCTTCAGTGGTTCAGCCAGGTCCCCATTTCAGGGACGATCTTCAGCATCGACTGATTGGTCAGGATGGCAAAGCAAAGGCCAGGCTTTGTCCGTTCTCAGTTGCCCTTGGCCAGAAACACCAAGGCCACGCCGTTGTTGCAATAGCGCTTGCCCGTGGGCTTGGGGCCGTCATCGAAAACATGGCCCTGGTGCCCCCCACAGCGGCGGCAATGGTATTCAGTGCGGGGAATGATCAGCTTGAAGTCCACCTTGGTGGCGATGCCGTTGGCTAGGGGCTCGTAAAAACTTGGCCAGCCCGTGCCGCTGTCGTATTTCGCCTTCGAGCTGAACAGGGGCAGCTGGCAGCCGGCGCAGGCATAGGTCCCTTGGCGTTTTTCCTTGTTGAGGGGGCTGCTGAAGGGCCGTTCCGTGCCGTCCTGGCGCAGCACCGAGAAGGCCTCTGCACTCAGCCGGGAGCGCCATTGGCTTGGGCTCAGTTGCCATTGGGGATCCGCAGCCGTTGATGCTGCCTCGGCTGGCTTGGCCCCGAGCCAGGGAACTAGGGCCGATCCCAGCAGTCCAAACAGGCCGCGCCGCTTCATGGCCAACCTAGTTGAGCCAGCCGGCACTCAACACCACCGCTAGTCCTAGGAAGAGGGACAACAGGGTCCAAGTGATGCGGTTAAGGGTGTCCTCGGCGCTGCGGGCGCTGCTGAACATGGAGCCGCCACTGCTGGCCAGGCCACCCATGCCGTCGCCCTTGGGGCTGTGCAGTAGCACGGTAACGATGAGCAGAACGCCGCTGGCGATCCAGACCCAGGAAAGAATGTTCTGAAGCATGGGATCAGCCTAGGTCTTAGCGGCGGGGGGCGCTTGTGCCCGGGAGAATCAGGCGCCCAGGCTAAGGGGCTGCCGGCTTTCGCTCACGGCCAGGGGGGCTGGCATCACTAGCGATTGGCCCGTCATCAGGCTCGGCTGGGGCAGGCCCAGGATCGCCAGCAGGGTGGGAGCAATGTCGGCCAAGCCACCGCCTTCGCGCAGCTGCACGTTGGTGCCATGGCCGGGCAGCTTGCGTTGCTCCCCTTCCACCAGGATCACGGGCACCGGATTGGTGGTGTGGGCGGTCCAGGGCCGGCCATCCGGCCCCTCCATCACCTCGGCATTGCCGTGGTCGGCGGTGATCAAGAGGGTGCCGCCCATGCGATTGGTGGCTTCCATCAGGCGGCCGACGCAGTGGTCGACCGTGGCGATCGCCTGGGTGGTGGCCTCCATCTGGCCGGTGTGGCCCACCATGTCCGGGTTGGCGTAATTGATGACGACAAGGGAATAGATGCCCTTACGGATCGCCGCAATGCAATTGTCAGTGAGCTGCTCGGCGGACATGGCCGGCGATTGGTCGTAGGTGGCGACCCGGGGGGAGGGCACCAGATGGCGGTCTTCACCGGGGAAGGGTTTTTCGATGCCCCCATTGAGGAAGTAGGTGACGTGGGGGTATTTCTCCGTTTCGGCGGTTCGGAACTGGCGCAGGCCATGGCTGGACACCACCTCGCCCAGCAGGCCATCGAGGGATTCCGGCGGGAAGGCCACCTCGACAGGCAGGCCGCGCTCGTATTGGGTGAAGGTCACCACATGCAGGGGGCTGATCTGGACCCGCTCAAACGGCTCGAATTCGGGCATCACCAGGGCCCGGATCAATTGCCGCACCCGGTCGGGGCGGAAGTTGAAACAGATCACGCCGTCATTGGGCTTGAGATGGCCTGGTCCCAGACGGGTGGGTTCGATGAATTCGTCGGTGATGCCCTCGGCGTAGGAGGCCTCCACCACCTGCAGGGCCGTCAGTCCACAGGCAGCGTCGTCCTGGCTGAGCAGTCGGTAAGCCTTTTCGGTCCGCTCCCAGCGGTTGTCCCGATCCATGGCCCAATAACGGCCGCAGATGGTGCTGAGCCGGCCCACGCCAGCCGCGGCGATCTGGGCCTCCAGGCTGGCAATGAAGCCAGGCGCACTTTGGGTGGGGGTGTCGCGTCCGTCGGTGGTGACATGGATGCAGATGTCTTTGAGGCCCCGCTCCGCCGCCCATGTCAGCAGCCCCCCCACGTGGTTCACATGGCTGTGCACGCCCCCGTTCGAACAAAGGCCGATCAGGTGCAGGGTGTTGCCGCTTTGAAGCAACTCGTCGGCGAGCTGGTTCAGGGCACCGTTACGGGCGATGCTGCCGTCGCGCACGGCCTGGCCGATGCGCACCAACTCCTGGCGAATGATCCGGCCGGAGCCAATCGTGAGGTGGCCCACTTCAGAATTGCCCATTTGTTGATCGGGCAGGCCCACATCGGCGCCACTGGCCTGGATCAGGGTGTGGGGATAGGCATGCCACAGGGCATCCATCACCGGTGTCTCGGCGTTGCGGATGGCGTTGTGTTCATGGGCAGGGCTATAACCCCAGCCATCAAGGATGGCCAGCACAACCGGCGCCACGGCCGCTTTGGAGGTCATCGGTTGGGCTGGTCTCCCAGCTCCGAGTTGGAGGAGCGGATCTGAAACAGGGGATTCAGCCATGCTGGGATCAAGGCCAGAGTTGCGATCGGAGGAAGGAGCTGCTTTCACCCGGACTTGCCCCTACCCTCAACAACTTCAACCACTTACAAACTTACCGCCTTATGGCCAAGGCCCCCACTAGGGCCCTGGGCGGGTCAGCTTTTGGTCACCAAGACCCCCTTGGGTCTGGCCTCCAGTCCCCTGATGGCCCTTTGGCCTGAACTGGGGCCATCGGTGGCGAGTTTGGCTGGATGGGCCCCTTGCCCTGGGCCGGGAGGCTGTCCCTCGCTCTGAGGGGCTGAATCTGAGGGGGCTGAATCGCCCGGGGCTCCCGTCCTGCTGGGCGTCGGCTCTGCCAGGCTTTACCCAGTGCTTGTCCCGTCCCAGGGATCCCGTTGCGCCGTGATGTCGCCTTCTCCTCAGCAGGGTTTCGCGGGGCGATCGGAGCCCTTGGCCCCAGCCAGCGGCCCTGGGACCCAGGGGCGGGTTGAAATCCTGTCGCCCCTGGAGCTCTCCCGCACCCTGATCCGGTTGGCCTCCCAGGTGCTGGAGAGCGTCGCCGATAGCCGCGAGCTGGTGTTGCTGGGTATTCCCACCCGGGGGGTGGCCCTGGCCCAGGTGCTCGCCCACCAGATCGGCACCATCGCTGGCCATGCCGTGGACCACGGCAGCCTCGATCCCACTTTCCACCGCGACGACCTGGGGCGCGTCGGCACCCGCCTGGGGATCCCCACGGAATTGCCGGCCGATTTGGAGGACCGCAGCGTGGTGTTGGTGGATGACGTGATCTTTACCGGTCGCACCGTGCGGGCGGCCCTCGAAGCCCTGCAGGCCTGGGGGCGGCCGCGCCGGGTCAGCCTGTTGGTGATGGTGGACCGGGGCCATCGCGAATTGCCGATCCAACCCGATTTTTGTGGCCGGGTGGTGCCCACCAGCCGCCAAGAAACGATTGCCCTCTGCCTGCAGGCCATCGACGGGGAGGAGGGGGTCTACCTGCTCAAGGGAGCGGATGGGGCCAGTTGAGGGAGGCTTGCGGCCAGCCTGGCATCGGCTTCAGCTGGCGGGCTCGAGTTCGTCGCTGCGGAAA